>Ga0163227_100073_pt1 | contig 38645 bp, 38 predicted proteins | sample MSEWel2016_09_14_2_FD_113148 | JGI IMG/M metagenome (GOLD analysis project Ga0163227, IMG submission 113148) | Subsurface microbial communities from deep shales in West Virginia, USA - MSEEL Well Study Marcellus 5H_2016_09_14 ...
ATATAATCATGAACCAAAATATTTCTGAAAGCAATTATACGAATAAACAACTCTTTTTCCTCTTCATTTAGATAATTATTTTCTGCCAAAATTACAGCAATATCTTTATAAACATTAACCCTCCCCAGATCATCATCTGAAACTATGTGATTCCCTATATCAATTAATGCTTCAATTGATAGATGCAAAAATCTCTCGGCACTTCCATACAGAAGTGGATTATTATTAAATTCTTTAAATTCTACATCTTCAACTATATTCTCCAGCTGTTTAAGATATTCATTACACTTTTGAGATCTTTCTAAAATTATCTCTTTTTTAACCATTTAAAATTCTCTCCTTAAACTTCTGCTGATTTTTTTTCAGGTAATACTCAAAATCAAGGTACTTTCTAATTGCTAGTGATTGATAGGAGGCTGCGTCAAAGTCTTCTTTTTTATAAAGCAGATAATTTTCTTTAACAACTTCATATTTTAAAAGAGCTGATGCCTTGTTTAAAATAAATAAATCTATATTATCAAGTCCAGCTTTAATTACGTCCTCATAAATCTTAACTTTAATTTCTCCACTTTTTTTAGTATAATTATCCTCTAGAAGAATCGCAATGTCTATATCGCTATTTACACTGGCTTGATTCTTAGCCTGAGAGCCAAAAAGATAAACAGCTTTAATTACATTATTTTCTCTGGCCATTTTAATTATCTTATCAATAACTTTCTTTTTCATAATATCAACCCCTAAACAGCTTGACTTCATTACCTGAGCAAAGAACTAACCAAAACATTTAGCTGCTCTAGATAAATTTATTTAACGTCTTTACATTATTATAAAACAAATTGAAGACAATTAACAGAGGGAGGAAATTATTTTGCCTAAAACAATTAAATTAATTTCAATTTTTGCTGCAGTAGAACTTGTACTTCACGGAATCTGGGAATACACAGCCTGTGGGATCTTTTATACAATGGAGGGTCAGGGATTCATTGAACACCAACTGCTGATGATTCAGGCGACCATAGGTGATGTCTTCATTGCCCTGGGATTATTTTTCATACTGGCCTTTGTCAATCAACGCAGCAACTGGTTTCTCGGGGACTGGGAGAGAAAAGATTATATTATTTCCCTACTCTACTCGGTATTAGTTGCCTTTTATTTTGAAGCTCATGCTCTGCATCTAGGCCGCTGGGGTTACCAGGAAAACATGCCCCTTGTTTACGGTACTTCCATTGCTTTAGTTCCAGTCATCCAACTGTCTTTACTGCTGCCCCTGGGCTTTGTATTAACTAAAAAAATCTATCATTGGAAATTTACATAATTAAGCTATGAAACTTTTAGACCTTAACCGACATAAATTGACAGGTTCACGGTGCATGTCAGTTTATGTCGGTTTATACATTTATCTGTCAGAAAAGACGCTCTTTCGACATTTTTAGTCATAAATCGGGTGGTTCCCGGTGCGTGTACGGGCCTAAAAAGTATAACTTAAATTAATTTCTAAGCCTTTAGCATCTCCACCTAAAACCTCTCCTTCACTGCCGGCTGCAATACTACCCCGCAGCTCGAGCAGCAGATTACTCCCAAAAAGATAGCTGTAATTAGGAATAAAAAGCGTACTGCCGTCATCTAAATAGCTGACTGTCATGATTCCAATGGAAGAAAATTCGTCGATCTCATAACTTAAATTGGTATTGATAAAATCCAGATTATTTCGGCCTTCTGATCCATTTTCCTCATCTGAAGTAGATGACTCGAGATTAAAGAGATCAAAGGCAGAAATATCTCCTTTAAGCCCCTCCAGCCTTAAATACTCTGCCTGCAGGTAAAGTCTGCTTCCGGCCTGAAAATTATAACTGTAATCTGTACCAAGCTGATAGATATCATAATCAATCTGATCACTCTGCCAGAGGCCATAGGCACCATAAGCACCAACAGGTCCCAGATCACCTTTAGCTGTTAAACCATAACGCTCCAGATCGGCTTCAGCTTCTAAAGGTGTATTTACATAACTGGCACTTAAATCATAGCCCCTAAAAGTAGTTCTGCCCCTTAGAGCCCATTTATGCTCTTTTTGGTTTTCAAGATTAGAAGCAACAAAAGTCAGCCCAGAACCCCAGTTGATTGGATAATATAACTCCAAACCATCCACAAACTTAGCCCGACTTTCTTCTTCTAAATCTTCTGCCCCCAGGCTGTAGTCAACCGGGTTAATTAAGGCACCATATGACCAGGAAATTGGTTGACGCCCAATACTGGCATTAAAAGGACCAAACTTTTCTCTTAAATATAATTTTTTAAACCAGAGATCAAATTTATCTTCCCCCGTTTCCGAGAGAGAAATAACGGCTCTGTTTTGGATATCCAGGGGAAAATCATAGGGTAAAAACCACTCCAGCTCAAGTTCTGCTGCCAGATTGTTTTCCAGCTCAGAATCAGCATAAGTTAAATTGCTGATCAAACTGGCCTTTCCTCCTATATCTGCAGACAGCACCGGCGCCGAAAAAATGGCCAATAAAGCAACAATGATTATTACAAAAAGGCTGTATTTTCTGGTCAAAACTTTCATCTTTTTTCATCACCATCCTCATTAACTTCTTAAGTTAGCGCAATCTTTCCAGGGTGAAAATATTTTCCGGTAATTCCGGGTTAAATTCAATTTCATTGACGATAAATTCGGTGCTTGTATCCCGGCGCAGCTTATTTTCCATCACCATATGCACCGGGTACCAGCGGCCATCAATCTCTTCTACCTCTAAAACTCTAGCTTCTTTGAGCAGCCTGCCGCTTTCTGCATAAAGATCTTCTTTTAAACCGACAAATCTTTCTTTATCAATCCAGACCACCCGTCTGTAATAACTTACCTCTTTACCGGGCACTTTGACTCCTTCCAGTTTATAGGCGGGCCGGCCTTCGTATTCCTCTTCTCCGATTATTTCAAAATCATAAAGATCAGTTAACTTGTCAGATTCCAGCATATCCTGATAGGAAAAATCACTTCCCATCATTCCCTGTTCCAGCATGTGGCCTGAAATCTTAACTAAATCTTCAGCCTGCGGGAAAAACATCCAGAGATCATCATCTCTTTTTAAAAACTTGGTCCCTCTATCCCGAGGATTTGTAAATTCTGCCAGTGCATTTTCCTGATCCTGCCAGCTGCGCATTGTTTTAGTCTGAGTTCTACCGCTATTTTTAATGATCATTTCAGCTTCCGAATAAGCAGTAATTACATATTCATTTTCATCTCTGCGGTTTATTATCTCATCTGCAGTCAGATCCTGAGCAGCTGCCGAAAAAGTTGTTAGAAAAAATATTCCGATTAATAATAAACTAAATCCGCAAATGATCATCTTTTCATTTTTGCTTAATTTCTTTAAATCAGCCATTGTATTTTGACCCCTTTCTACTTTAACTTTGCTCAAATTTATATTTTCAAAAACAATTCTATTTTCTGCTTTCATTTAAATTTCTCTTAAAGCTTCTGTTGGCTCCAGTTTGGCAGCTCTTCTAGCCGGAATAATCGCAGTTAAAGTTGTAACAACTACTCCGATTGCAAAGGCAAAAAGCATATGCTCCACTTTGTAAGTCGGATAGATAACTGGATTCATCAAAACATCAATATCCTCAAAAGCTGCACTGTAATCAAAACCAACTCCTGCCAGATAATAATTTAGAGCTCCACCTCCAAGGGCACCAAGAAAACTACCAATCACTGCCATAGCTGATCCTTCGAGAATAAAAAGCTGCAGAATTTCTCTGCTTTTCAGTCCCAGCGCACTCATCATTCCTATCTCCTGAGTTCGCTCTTTAACAATCATCACCAGAGTATTAATTACAACAATTGATGACAGGAGAACTAAAAAGAGATAGATGAAATTATAAATTGTTTCACTGACTTCAAGCAGCTGAATAAAGGTATTGCCTTCCTTCCAGCTCTGGGCCAGATAATTATTTCCACCACCCTGATTGAGATAATTTCTCACCTGTGGCAGAAACTCTCCCGCACGCTCGCGGTCTTCAGTCACCAGCAGCAGTTCAGTCGCCTCATCATTTAAATAAAGAAGATTTTGAGCAGTATCAATCGGCATAAAAACAACCTGTTCATTTAAAAGCGGCAGATTACTCTGAATCTCACCAACTATTTCAAAAGTGGCTCCCTGAAAAGAGCTGAAGGCTGTCGTATAAACCATTGTCACCTTTTCGCCTACACTGCGGTTAATCTTTTTTAAAAGTTCAGAACCCATTACAACTTCTCTCTGGCCGGGCTCCACCATCCTTCCCTGGCTTAGTTCTCTCTCCAGATTGGTAAATTCCAGTTCTTTAGCTCCATCTACTCCCCAGGCCAGCATCTGCACCAGTTCTTCTTCCGTACTGACTGCTGCTCCAAACTTCAGCCTGGGTATAACCATCTCAATTCCTTCCATCTCACTTAGATCAGCCTGCATTTCACTTAAACTTTTGTTTTCCAGTCCCTTGACTGTATAATTTAGAGAAAGCAGTTTTTCCTTCTGCTCATACTCTTCGTCAATAATTTTGATATGACCTGTATCATAATGAATATAGAGTGAATAAGTGTCACCAATCATTCCATCGATCAAGCCCCTGGTAAAGACAATTACCATCACAGCAAAGGCAATAGCCAGGATTGAAACTATAGTTCTCAATTTATTTCTGAACATATTTTTAAAAGCAATATTAATTAAAAATGTCATTTCCCAACCTCCTTAGCGGTGATATATAGCTTTTACCGGGTCTTTGCGCGCGGCCCATAAAGCAGGTAAAACACTTGCCAGCACAGAAACAACAACTCCATAGACAAAGACAAAAATAAATGATTCAAGCTCCCAGCCAGCATAAATTGTTCCACTTAAAGGAAAGCCATAGGTCATATCGCCACCACCGGTCATAGTTGCCATATCAATACCATTAATATTGAAAATCGCCAGACCAATAATTCCCATAATAACTCCCATTACTCCACCAATCAGACCGATCCCGGCTGCTTCGCCCATAAATGTATATACAATTTCTCGCTCGTGCATTCCTAAGGCCTTCATCATCCCCAGCTCTTCCATCCGCTCCAGAGCAGATAAAATTACTGTATTAACGATTCCAACTGCTGCCAGAGTTAAAATTATAGCCAGAATAATCTGAGTCTCTATATCCTGCATTTCAAGCATTGTTACCAGGCTCCGGGCTGCATCCCGCCAGGAGTAAGCCTGATAGGGAGCACTAAGTCGAGAACTTAGCTCTTCTGCTGCATTACTAGCCAGGTCCTGATCATTTAAACGGACTACATAGTGGCTTATTTTATCCTCCACATTCAACCTCTCCTGGACTGTTGACAGCGGCAGAAAAACATTGCTTTCATTTAAACTGGGATGAGGGGTGTTAAACAAACCCACAATCTCACCATCAATTGTATTAAAAGTTTTTTCTTCAGTTCTAATCAACATTATCGCATAGTCTCCGAGCTGAAAATCCATCAATTCTGCCAGTTTGGCTCCCATAATTATTTCGGTACTTCCCGCTTCCGGCATCCTGCCTGCTACCAGATGCTGGTCCAACTCAAAGACTCTACTGTCAGTCTCCAGATCAATCCCAACCCCGGTAACTGGCAGCTCATCGATACCATTATTAAGATTGACTGCAAAGTTTAAGCGCCTGGTTAAAGCCTCAAAACCATCAGTCTGGCTGATTTTATTCTCGATCTCTGCTGCCGGAGTGATTAAATTTTTAAGTTGCAGCTCTTTTCTATCTTCCCAGTAATTTTGATCTGCAACCTGCAGGTGACCACTTTCTAAATTTATAATATTTTCAAAAGACATTTCTGTCATGCCAATCATTAAGCCTTCTGTAATTACATAAATTAAAATCGCAAAGGCAATTATCAGAGCAGTAATGATAGTTCTCCTTTTGTGACGTGTTAGATTTTTAAACGCCATTTTAAGAAAAAACATTACTAATCCCTCCTCTGGTCTTTGCTGATTTTTCCGTCCTTGATTTCAATTAAACGGCGGGCATAATCCATTACCTGAGGGTCATGGGTGGAAAAGATAAAGGTTGTATTTAACTCTTCATTCATTTCTTTCATTAACTCTAAAACCTCTTTGCTGGTTTCAGAGTCAAGGTTAGCAGTCGGCTCATCAGCCAGAACCAGTTTTGGCTCTTTGATTAGAGCTCTGGCAATTGCCACCCGCTGTTTTTGCCCCCCCGAAAGCTCATTTGGACGTCGATCAGCCATATCTCCCAGCCCCACTTCTTCCAGCAGCGACATTACTTTATCTCTTCTTTCTTTTTTGTTGTGTTTGTCAATTAAACGAATTGCAAACTCAACATTTTCAAAGGCTGTTAAAACAGGGATTAAGTTATAGCTCTGGAAAACAAAGCCCAGATTATAGCGGCGGACTTCAGCCAGCTCCTTACTGTTTAAATCATTGATTGAATGTCCATCAAATACAATTTCTCCGGCTGTTGATTTATCAAGACAGCCAATCATATTTAAAAGAGTTGTTTTACCTGAACCAGAAGGACCAAAGATAGTTGTAAATTCTCCTGATTCAATCTCCATATCTATTCCTCTTAAAGCGGGAACTTCAATCTTACCCTGCTGATAAATTTTTTCTAAGCCTGTTAATTTAATTAATGACATTTTTATCCCCCTTTGCTATACCATTTTTCATGATATAGAGCATTTTATCTGCATAATCCATAATCTGATCTACATTTTCTGGATTATGATTTTCAAAAAAATAACTTACAATGCTGATTGAAAAATCAGTTAACATAAAAGCTGTGAGTTTTATATCAATATTTGGATCAACTTCTTCTTTCATAACTGCTTCTTCTAATAACTCTTCAAAAAACTGGTTACTCTTTGGCCGACTGTCAGCATAAATTTCTTCTTTTAGACTTTCATTACTTCCATCGAGAAGATAATCCCCTATTTGAGAAAAAAGTGGGTACTCTCGTTTGAATTCAATTCCAGCAATAAAGAGTTCTCGTAAAAGCTCAAAAAACTCAAGCTTTTGGTAATCCTGAAGCTTCTGAGCCAGAAATTTCATCTTGGCATCTGATGCCTGATCAATAACATATTTATAAAGATCTTTTTTGTTGCTAAAATACTGATAAAAACTACCCTTTGAAATATCTGCCCGCTCAATAATCCGATTAATGCTTGTCTTTAAATAGGGATGAGCAGCAAATTCGTCAACCGCAGCCTCAATAATCCGCTCTTTTTTTGCTTCTTTCAGGTTGAAAAAAGTTTGTTTGGGCATTGCTTCACCTTCTTTTTTAAAATAAAATTAATTTTCAGATTTTATATGACTTTTAAGTCACATGACTTTGTAGTCACATTATATTCTTTTAAATTTAGTTTGTCAACTTTTATTTTTAAAAAAAAGAGCAGCTGCCAGAAACAGCTGCTCATCTAAGTTAATTATTCTATATTTTTATATGGTTTTTGCAGGACACTAACTTTTAATTTCTATAATACTCAGCAATAATTTGATCCATCACCCGTGTTGTTCTGGCTGCACTTTCACCAGTAGAAGGCGACTCTCCCTTTCCCAGTAAACTCGCAACTACTTTTTCTAAAAGCGGCTGCTGAACATGTTCCGGGTAAGGAAATTCTATTTCCTGGCGTCCGTCTTCATTTTCTAAAATTATAGCTTCTTCACTAAATGAAGAAAATAAAAGTCTGCCTTTACTGCCGATTATCTCATTCTGGTCCAGATCATGAAAACCATTGAAAGTCCAGCTTCCAATTCCCTGAATCCCATTTTCAAATCTAAAGGTCATTACAACATTATCTTCTGCAGGATAATAACCAGCCTGATTGGAAGCAAAACCAGCCGCTGCATCGATTGGGCCAAAATAATAATCAAATAGATCAAGGGTATGTGCTGCCAGATCTAAAAACTTGCCTCCTCCTGCAATTTCAGGTAATACTCTCCAGGGAAGACTGCTTTCATCTTTTTCTTCTGCTGCTACTGGCTGGGCCAGCCTGATATTTACTGTTCTAATTTCCCCAACTGCTCCTGAATCAAGCAGTTCTTTGATTTTTAAAAATCTGGGCATTGCCCGGCGGTAATATGCTGCATGCAGCTGCACATCATTTTCCGCACAGACTCTGATCATTTCTGCTGCTTCTTTGTAGTTTCTGGCCATTGGTTTTTCTACATAAACCGGCAGTCCTGCCTCAGCTGCCATAATAGTATATTTCTTATGGGTGGAAGGCGGGGTGGCCACATAAACAGCATTAACCTCTGGATCATTAATTAAATCTTCTGCTTTATCATACCAGCGGGGGACATTATGCCTTTCAGCATAATCCTCTGCCAGTTCACCCGTCCTTCTCATTACAGCAACTAAGTCTGAATTCTTTATTTTCTGCAGTGCTGGTCCACTCTTCTTTTCTGTTACATCACCACAGCCAATAATTCCCCATTTTACTTTTTCCATTTATAATTACCTCCCTCTAAAAATTAAAAAATCTATATAAATACTATCAGATACAAATTTATTGATAGATAAAGTTTTCCTATTTACCTTCATGTCCGATCGGCTCAATATGAACATAAACTAAATCGACCTCTTCCAGCCCTTCAACAGCCTGCCTCACATCTTCTCCAATTTGATGGGCTTTGCTCAAAGGAATATCGCCATCGACATTTATATGCATATCTACTCTTAATTGTGGACCTACATATTCAGCTACAATTCGGTGCACATCTGCAACTTCAGTTACTGAAAAGGCAGCTTCGGCTATTTTTTCTGTTAATTCTAAATCAGCTCCTCTACCGATAAGATATCCTACATTTTCCCAGGTGATTTCCCAGGTGGCTTTGAAAATCCAAAGAGCTACAACAAGACCAGCAATGGGATCTAAATAAGGATGGATAAAGTGGGCCCCCAGAACACCTATCAGCGCAAGAGTTGTACTTATAATATCAACCAGATTATCCCGAGCACTAGCTTGAATAGCTGGACTATATACTTTCTCTCCAATTCCAGAAACCAGATAATACATTATATATTTTACAACAATAGCTATCACCATCACCAAAGATGTCCATCCCAGAGCTGTAGGCTCTGTTTGCCCCAGAAAATTTTGAATGCTCTGCCAGACTGCAGCAATTCCCGCAGAAGCCATAGCTGCTGCAATAAAGAGGCTGACCAGTGGTTCAAACTGACTGTGCCCCTGAGGATGTGTTTCATCAGCTGGACGCTGGGATACATAGAGCCCGATTCCCATAATTATACTGTAGAGCGCATCTGATAAGGAGTTTGCTGCATCAGAAAAGACAGCACTACTGCCTGAGAGCCAGGCCACTATTCCTTTAATAACTGCTAATAAAAGATTACCCCCAATTGCATAAATTATTGCTTTTATATATAATCTGCTCCGTTTAGAATCAGAGACATCAGTTCTCACTCGTTCAATACAGCGGCTATTATAGTATGCTGTCTTTTTCCCACATTCTTCATCCATTTCCCGTTCTCTATCTTTTTGTTGATTATCATTTGACCCTGATTTGGTCATTTTTATCGCTCCTTAACTCTACAAATTTAAACAGTTTTTAAAAATAAATCTGTTCATTTTATAGGAGAGCCTAATAATAATTTAATCAAAAAAATATCTTACATAAATTATTTTTTGATTTTCAAAAAACTGAATATTGATATTTTTTCAAAATTATGCTATTCTTAGTATATAGTTTCATTGTTCCAGTCACGAAAAAGGTAACCTTTAAGCGAAAGCTAAAGGGCGCAAAGCTCTGGAGCCTAAGATCAATTTTTTGTTGATTATGGCTGCCTGGCTGCCGAAGCAGGAACAGGATTTTTGTTTCTCAAAAAAATAAAACTTTTTATTCTGTTCCTCCAGTAGGGGTAAATCCATCGGGAGATGGAGACACAAAGCCACGGGTCTCAAAAAGAGATAGCCGGGTTACAAAAGGAGGCAAAAAAAATGTTTAAAAAATCAGTAGTTTTAGCAATCGTAATGGTGATGTTAGTTTCTTTTTCAGCAGCGGTACTTGCAGAAGAGCTAGATGGTAAGGCTCCTAATAATGCAGCTGGAGTTGAAATCCTCGTCGAAAATGAAGATGGTGACAGAGAAATTCATTTTATGGATGCGGTTAATGAGAATGCTAAAGATGAAAAAAAGGGTAATACAAAACGCCCAACTAATCCAATAATAGTAGCAGGTGATTAAATTTCGCATATTACTCATACTATCCATTTTTAAAAATGGATAGTATGAGATTTTTTTAATTCTCCTGAAAAAAATTTTTTTCAGCTTTTAAAAAAGCCTCTACAGCTTGTGGAGCAAACTGTTTACCCTTTTCTCTCTTAATTTCTGCCAGAGCTTCTTCTCTTGAAAGTGCCTTTTTATATGGACGATCAAAAACCATAGCATCATAGGCATCAACCACAGTTAAAATCTGCGCTTCGATTAAAGTCTCATCACCTTTTAGACCCTGGGGGTAGCCTTGACCATCAAAACGTTCATGGTGCTGATTGATTATTTCCGCCACTCTCTGAAAATTACTATTATGGAATTTTTCCAAAACAATTTCTTTTCCCCATTCAGTATGTTTTTTCATAATCTCCCATTCTTTTTCTGTTAGCTTACCAGGTTTCTGTAAAAGTTCCTTCGGCACTCGAGATTTACCAATATCGTGAAGAAAGGAAGCAAATCCTAAATTAAATAATTTTTCTTCATCTAAACCAAGCCCGAGAGCTGTTAATCTGCTTAACTCCTGTAATCTGCTGCAATGCTCTCTAGTCTCAGTATCTTTTTCGGCAATTTGGTTATTTAAATCCATTAACTCATTGATTCTTTTCTGCTCACTGGCAAAAATAGGTGTAGATGAAATATATAGCAAAGTTACTTCAGTTAAAGTCTTAAAATATTTTTCTTCTTCACCACTTTTGGCAGTAATTGAATCTCCAGCTGCTAAAGTAATTTTTTCATCCTCAGAAGCAACAGTTCCTTCTAAAATATAAAAAAGCTCAAAACTATTCTCTTCTCCAGCTGCTATCTGAAAAGTCTTATCAGCTGTAATATGCTGTTTGATAACCTCAAGGTTGTCATTTTTAGCAATCAAGAAGAGCTGTGTCGATCTTTTTTCCACTTTATCAAGATATTCGTCTTTTCTATTTATAATAATATTGTTGGGGTTTAAAGGAAATTTATTCTTTTTACCTTCGATTTCTTCCATATTTTGATATCTCCTTTTATATTGAAGCTAAATTTTAGACTTTATAGCATTTAATAACTTTATTAATATAATTATATTCTTTTTCACCAATATTATCAAACATCATTCTTTATAAATCGACATCTTTTAAATTTAGTTTTTCTACTCACTTACTCAAAACTTTTTTAATATCTAAAAACTCCCCTTTAATTAAATTATTATTAAAGAGGAGTCATAAATTCTTAACAGTTATTCAATTAAATGTTTTTTCTTACTTTACAACCATCACTGAAGTCTTCGCATGTCTAACTATCTTGTCACTAATACTGCCAAGCAGGAAGCGCTCTACCTTGCCGTGCCCTTTATCAGCAACTATAATCAGCTCAAAATTATTTTTTTCTGCATAATCACAAACTTCATCTGCAGGATCACCATGAAGCAGTACTTTTTCAGGTTTAATACCCCTATCTTCAAAAAACTCAGCATCTTCATCAAGTATCTTCTGCCTCTTTTCTTTTATTGTATCTTCCTGCTGAGACATAATCTCTTCCATTGTTTCTGCAGATAGATAAGAGGCCACTTCGTTAAACTGGTTAACTGGAATCTGAGCAGATTCCGCGTAAACATGAATCAGGGTTACTTCGGCCTTTAAATCATCAGCAAGCTCTGCAGCTTTCTTTGCAGCCTTTTGAGCACTTTTAGAACCATCAACAGCTACCAGAATTTTTTTCATAATATCGACCTCCTGTAATTATATAATTCTCTATCTACTAAAAAAGTCCTTGTTAGCTGAATAAATTATTCTAAATGTAATTTAGTTAACTAATTCTGCTTCTCTTGCTGCCTTTTTATTGTACTCATGAACTATCGAATATAAATATTCCTTTTCTGAAAAATTGATCGGCTGACTGTAAACTTCAACCTCTTTAATCTCACCTGAGGCTAATTGATGTTTAAATAAAAATCTATTTTTATTATTTGCTTTAGCATTTTCCATTTCTGCCTTTATTTCAGCTGGACTTAAACAGTTGATCTCTGATATCTTTTTTGACTTCAATTCAGTCCTGCTCCAGCCATAAAAGTTTTCAGCTGCTGGATTAGCATCAACTACCTGACCTGTTTCGGGGTCAATAATTAGAATAATAATATCTTCGTTTTCAAATAAGGCTCTGTATTTCTGCTGTGAATTAAAGTATTTTCTTTCTAAATCTCTAAATTCGCTTATATCCTGATAAATTATATAATACCCTGTTTTCCCTCGGGCCAGTGAAATGGGAAAACCCTGGATAGAAACTTCTACTTTTTCGCCACTACTGTCTTCTCTAAATGACCTGACATTAACTCTTTCCCCACTTTTAACAAGCTCCATAAACTTTTCAGTCTCATCACTTTTTTCTCCAGGAACCACAACATCTTTAATGTGTCTGTCTAAAACTTCATACCTTTGATAATCAAACATATCTAAAAAATACTGATTGCTTTTTATTATTCTAAATTCACTGTCTAAGACTACAATTCCTTCTGCACTTTCTTCAAAAAGATATTCAAAATAATCTTCGTTAAAACTGAGAGAAGATTTGCTGCTTCTAGAATCTATTGCAGAATTTTTGATAGAAAAATTATCTTTTGATACAAGTTCTAAAAATTTATCAGCAACCTCAGGTGAAAACTGGCTGCCTCTGTTATTTTCAATCTCTGCCAGTGCCTCTTCTTTTGTTAAGGGCTTTCTATAAGATCTTTCTGATCTCATTGCATCCCAGGCATCAGCAACAGCAATAATTTGAGAGACCAGTGGTATCCTGTCTCCTTTTACTCCCTCAGGATAACCGCTGCCATCCCAGCGCTCATGATGATATAAAATATATTTTGAAATATGCTTTAAAACAGCAGAATCTGCAAGAGCCTGGCTTCCCCAGACCGGATGTTTTTTAATCAGCTGATACTCTTCTTCTGTAAGTCTTCCCTTTTTATTTAAAACACTGACTGGAACTAAAAGTTTACCGATATCATGGACCATTCCTGCCCAGTAAGTATCGACAACCATTTTGCGGGAAAGCCCTAATTTTTCGGCAACCCCCGCTGCCAGGTTAGCTACATTTTCCGAATGACCTTTTGTATAACTATCATAAATTTCTAAAATCTGAATTATAGATGAAATTAATTCTTTGGTGAATTCTCCCTGCAGTTTATCAAATCGCTTAAAAGCAAAAAAGGAAGAAGCTAAAGTTGCAAAAGACTGAAGAACTTTCTTGGTGGTATCTCTAAATTTAGCACTACTTTCGGCAGCTATATCCAGAGAAATTCTGCCGACAACACTTTCATTAACAGTGATATTGATAAACAGAGAATCTTTGATTTCTTTTAAAGCCTTTTCAAATCCCTCCTGATGTTTTCGCGGGATTTTATCTAAATTTATTGAATACTGCTCAGAAGTAAAAATACCTTTTTCATCATAATGAAATAAACTTTTCTGATCGATTTTTAGATTCTTTAAAATTTCAATGTCATGACCCACAGCATCAACAAATCTGCAGACTCCATCTTCTATCAGATATACCTTACCATAATCAGCTTCCGGCACAATTTGAACTGCCTGTTTTAATAAATGTGACAGAAATTCAACCTGATCTAAGTTGTTCTGCTTATCCAGATCTGAAACCAGATTAATCATTGAAATAAACTTTTCGTTTAATTCGTTCAACTCATCTAAAGACTGGTCCAGTTCCTCATTCATTGCCAGCAGCTCTTCATTATATGCAGTTAACTCCTCATTTAAAGAATTAACCTCGCTTTTTTGTTCTTTTAAATTATCAGCATAGCGTTTAATCAGTAAATAAAGCAAAACTGCAGTTGCCAGAACATAAAAGGCTCCTTTAAAAGACTGAAGGATATTAAACTGCTCCAAATCACCTGTTAGAACAAGTAAAAGTCGGTCTGAAAAATATATCCAGGCAAAACCGATAATTACATAAATTATTATAATCTTATTTTCTTCTTTAAAAAAATTTTTCATTATTTATACCCCCAGCAATTTAGAACAATTAAGATCAAATAAACTGCAGTACTTTTTCTATAATTCTAGACTTAGAGATAATATCCTCTTTTAAATTAGATTAACAGAGAAAGATCTGCTTAGAAAGTTAAAGCAAACTTTTCTTTTGATATTTTGAAGGAGAAAGCCCAACTTCTTTGCTGAACTGTTTGTAAAAATGAGAGTAGTTTCCAAATTTTAATTTTTCGGCAACCATACTGCAGCTGTAATCCCGGGCCAGAAGTTCTTTCGCCTTCATTATTTTTTTATAATTAATATACTGAATAATTGAAAAGCCTGCGTTTTCTTTAAACAGGTGGGATAGATAATATTTATCTAAGTAAAATTCCCTGGCAATGTCGTCAAGACTGAATTTTTTCTCCAAATTCTTATTAATATATTCTATTACTTTAGTTATTTTTTCATTATATTCGATTGAGCCTTCATTTAATTTATCATCTTTAACAAAAGCTTTGTTTAAAAGGTACAGAAGTTGAACAAAAAGGCTTTCCAGCATAATTCCCTTACCCTTCTCCTCTTTTGCTAAATAGCTTTTAATCTGCTCATAATAACTATCGATATTATATTTCTCTGCTCTTTGAGCGGGAATCAAATTGAAATAACCGGATTTACGATTTTCAAAACATTTTAAAATATTAAAATCATCTCTATTATATTTCGAAAAATACCAGGGAGCAAAATGAGCTGTTATTCTCTCATATTCTTTTTGAGAGTTAAATACTGGTTTGTGCATTTCCTTATTATTTATTAATAAGGTATCTCCAGGCTTAACCTGATAAACATGTCCTTCAATATGATAGCTAACATCACCTTCAATAAAATAATAAATCTCATATAAATCATGAATCTGCAGTTCGTAATATTCTGCCCTTTCACCTGGTATAGTCCGTGCATAATTAATATTAAAATCCTGACTTGATATGCCCAGATTAGTAATCTCAGCTGGAAAACTTCTAATAATATTTTTCAATTTAATTTCTCCTTTTCCACTTTTAAAACAATTATATAACAAGATTTGAAATATTTAAAGCAATATAGCTAAAGATATATACTATATAATATTTTATAATAGTCTTACAATATTGAATAATTGAAATTTTAATTGAACTGATGAAAAATTATTAGCATCATCAGGTAATTTAAATGAGGAGGGATTTTATTGTATTTTTCAGGATTCGCTGATGAAGCAGCTGATTCAATAGAAAAACAAATTCAGGTTACTAAAGAATTAGGCTGGCAATATATCGAGTCAAGAAATATTGATGGTACTAATATTACTGAAATCAGTGAAGAAAAATTTGAAGATGTTTATCAAAAATTAGAAGCTGCCGGAATTAAAATTAACTGTTTTGGCAGTGCAGTTGCCAACTGGGGAAAGGATCCTCGTGATGAGAAGTCTTTTACTGAGAGTAGAGAGGAATTAAAAAGAGCTATTCCCCGAATGAAGAAACTGGGAACAAAAATGATCAGAGGTATGAGTTTTGGTATTCCCCGGGATTTAGCTCCCAGAAATCCAGAATTAGAAAAAAAGATAATTTCTGAACTCAAAATACTAACTGCAATGTGTGAAGATGCAGGTATTACCTATGTCCATGAAAACTGTATGAATTACTTTTCTCAGTCTTATCAACATATGGATTATCTCTTAAACGAAATTGATTCTCCAAACTTTAAAATAGTCTTTGATACAGGCAACCCGGTAATGGCAGATAATAAAATGGGGTCTGAGCCCTACCAAAAGCAGACCAGCTGGCAGGCCTATCAGCAGCTCAAAGATAGAATTGCTTATGTACATATTAAAGATTGTGTATTTAAAGAAGACACAGGAGAAATTTTCCCGGAGATGGATTACAAATTTGCCGGTCAGGGTGATGGCCAGGTTAAAAAAATAATTAAAGATCTCTTAGAAAATGGCTATGACGGCGGTTTTTCTATTGAGCCTCACATGGGAGCTGTCTATCATGATCAGGCTGAAAGTGGAGAAGAAAAAGCAAAATATAATACTTATCTAGAGTATGGAAAAAGATTTATGCAGCTGATGACTGAAATTAAAGCAGAAGTAAATAAAAAAAATTAAGAGGAGAGATACTATGGAAAAAGTAAGATTAGGTATTATTGGTTTTGGAACTCAGGGTTCCTATTACGCAGAATTTTTAAATGAAGGAAAAGTAGAACAAATGGAGCTTGCTGCTCTCTGTGATATTGATCCTGCTAAAAAAGAAGAGGCTGCAGAAAAATATCCTGAGCTGCCTTTTTATGAAGATTATCTAGAAATGCTGGAAAGCGGAGAAGCTGATGCAGTTGTAACTACAGTTCCCCACTATCTGCATCCAGAGATGGGAATTGAGGCTTTAAAGCGAGATATTCATGCTCTATTAGAAAAGCCGGCTGGTGTTTACAGCAAACAGGTTAAAGAATTAAATGAATTTGCTGCTTCAAAACCTGATTTAACTTTTGCAATCATGTTTAATCAGCGCACAAATCCGCTTTATCAGAAAGTTAAAGAAATTGTAGACAATGGAGAAATTGGTGACCTTCGTCGAGCCAACTGGATTATCACAAGCTGGTGGAGACCACAGAGCTATTATGATCAGAGTGCCTGGAGAGCAACCTGGGGCGAAGAAGGTGGCGGTGTTTTAGTTAATCAGGCACCTCATCAGATTGATTTAATGCAGTGGATCTGCGGAATGCCTAAAAAAGTATATTCTAATGTTAAATATGGTTATCAAAGAGATATTGCAGTTGAAGATGAAGTAACCGCTTTATTTGACTATGGTGATGGAGCAACAGGCAGTTTTATTACCTGCACCCATGATCCAATTGGTACCGATCGCTTTGAGCTCTTTGGTGACAAAGGGAAAATCATCGTAGATAACAGCAAAAAAGTTACTATTAAACGCCTTGTTAAATCAGAACAGGAAATGAGCGATAATATGACAATGATGGAGGTATATAATCTGGTTCAGGGTGGAGATACCGACGAAATGTATACAGAGGAAGTAATTGAATTCGAAAGCAACTGGCAGGAACAGCATCCTAATGTTATGCGCAACTTTGCTGCAAATATTCTGGATGGAGAAGAATTGTTGGCCCCAGGTGCTGAAGGAATTAACGGGGTTACAGTGGCAAACTCTATTCATCTCTCCAGCTGGCTTGACAAAGAGGTAGAACTTCCAATTGACGAAGAATTATTCTTAGAAGAATTAAATAAAAAAATCGAAGCAGAAAAAACAAATAATTAATATAGTAATTTTGAATTGAAATTATAGAGGAGGATTTTTAATGAGTAAGGGAAAAATTGGTGTCCAAATGATGATGCTCAAAGAAAAAGTTGAAGAGATTGGTATTTATAAAACGATGCAGAAAATAGCTGAGCTAGGCTACAGTTGTGTTGAAGTTTCTCAAATTCCAATGACAGAAGAAAATGTGGCTGAGCTCAAAAGATCTCTAGCTGACTTTGATTTAGAAGTGGCAGCTTTATCTGCTAATCTAGAGCCCATGATGCCGGGAATGGAAGGTGAAACTTTAAAAGATGATTTCGATAAAATTGTAGCTGACTGCAAAAAATTAAACTGTAATTTCTTGAGAATGGGTATGCTCCCCTTAAGCTTGATGGGTAGTAAAGAAAAAGCCCTTGAATTTGTAGAAAAAGCTGATGCTGTAGCTGAAAAATTAGCTGAGCATGATATCAAACTATATTATCATAATCATCATGTTGAGTTTCAAAAATTTGAGGGTGAATACTTATTAGATATTATCAAGGATAATACTTCTCACATCGGTTTTGAGCTTGATGTCCACTGGATACAGCGTGGTGGTGAAGACCCTGTAGATTTTATTAAAAAATATGATGGAAGAGTTACACTTCTTCATCTAAAAGATTACCGGATTGGAGAGCTTGATAAGAGCAGTTTAGAAACTGGAGATATGGAGCAGTTTATGCAGGACTTTAAAGCTGTTGTGCAGTTTGCAGAAGTTGGAGAAGGTAATCTTGATATGAAAGCAATCATTGAAGCTGGACTGGAAAGTGGTTCAAAATATTTCTTGATTGAGCAGGATGACCAGTATGGCAGAGATCCTTTTGCCTGTCTTGAAACTTCTAGAGATAATCTAAAAGAATTAGGCTATGGTGGCTGGTTTAAAAACTAGAACATTTTTAAAAAAATAAAAACAGGGGGAAAATAAATGAACACTGGAAGATTAGAAACAGCAGTTGAGCCGGAAGGGAAATTTGAGTATACAAAAGCTAAAACCTGGGAGATAGCTGCCTTTGCAGCCAATAATAGTGCTACTAATGTATTTTTATTCTTAATGATGTATGTTGCCTACTATGCCTCTGGAATTGTAGGTCTGGGAACAGTTCTGGTTTCTAATGTAATTGCGGGCAGCCGCTTTTTTGATGGAATTACTGACCCAATAATTGGTCTCTTAATAGATAAAACAGATGGTAAATTTGGCAAGTTTAGACTTTTTATGATTGTTGGCTACTCTATTATGTCTATTTCTGTCTTAACTATGTTTTTTACCACTCATTTAGTTCCAGAAGCCTTTAGTTTAATCTACTGGGCTTTATTATATGTAATTTATATAATTGGTTATACATTTCAAACTGCCTGTACAAAATCAGGCCAGTCAGCCCTGACCAATGATCCAGATCAGAGACCGCTATTCTCATTATTTGATATTAGTTATACCTCACTTCTATTTTCTGGAGCCGCAGTTTATGTATCAAACTATCTGGTCCCCAAACACGGTGGCTTTACCGAAACTTTATTTTATGAATTTGGAATAACTATTATTATTTTTTCTGGAATTTTAACTGCACTGGCAGTTGCCGGAATTTGGTCCCATGACAGAACAGAGTTTTTTGGTTCAGGTGGCCAGAACAAAAAAATTGGTTTTAAAGAAATGTTTGGTATTTTAAAAGGAAACCGTCCTCTGCAGATGCTTGTTGTGGCAGCTTCTACGGATAAACTGGGGCAGAGTATTTCTGGCAATTCCATTGTTATGGTTATGCTTTTTGGAATCATTATTGGTGACTATGGAATGTATGGTAAAATGGCAATGTTAACTTTAATCCCAAGTTTAATAATTGTTTATTTTGGTACCAAATTGGCTCGTAAATCTGGTACTAAAAAAGCTTATGTAGTGGCGACCTGGCTCTGTATTATTCTCTTTAGCGGCATGTTCTTTTTGCTCTGGCTCGGAGATGCAAGTCAGATAAGCTTATCAAACTTTAATCTAATGACAATCAGCTTTTTAGCTCTCTACATTATCGGCTATGGTGTGCGAACAGTCTCTGGAGGACTGGTTATTCCAATGATTCCGGATGTAACAGACTATGAGACTTATAAAAATGATCGTTATGCTCCTGGAGTAATCGGAACCCTTTTCTCCTTTGTAGATAAGCTGATCTCTTCTTTAGCCCAGTCTGTTGTCGGCTTAGCTGTGGCAGCAATTGGTTTTACAGAGGTTTTCCCGGATATAAATACTCCTTACTCAGATGATATCTTTATGGTAACGATGTTCTTATTTGTGGGAACTCTGCTGGCTGCCTGGATTGCTTCGCTAATTGCCATGAAATTCTATGAACTCGATGATAAGAGAATGGTTGAAATTCAAGAAGCAATAGAAAAAAGCCGTCAGAGTGCTTAAACTTTAATTCTGATCTAAAACTTAAAACACTAAAAACCACAGCCTGAAATTCAGAACTCAACAAGTTAATATTCGGGCTGTGGTTTAAAAGTTTAGACTAAAAAAATTAGAAGGTGAAATATAAATGAAAAAATTGAAAACTGCAATTATCGGCTGTGGAAATATTCATCAGGTTCATGCAGATATAATCAAAAATTCGGATAATACTGAGCTGGAATATGTAGTTGATATAAAAGAAAATAGAGCTAAAAAATCTGCTGAAAAATATAATTGTAAATATTTAACTGACTATAAAGACCTACTGGATAAAAATTTGGATTCCGTCCATATCTGTACCCCACATTTTCTGCACAGCTCAATGGCAATCGATTTTTTAAACAGCGAAATTAATGTTCTCGTAGAAAAACCGCTGGCTTTAAATTATAAAGAAGCACAAAAAGTTATTAAAGCTGATCAAAATAGCAGTGCTAAATTAGGAGTCTGCTTTCAAAATAGATTTAATGAAAATATTCAGCGTGCCAGAGAAATTATTGACTCCAGTGAACTCGGTGAGCTAAAAGGAATAAAAGGTATTGTTACCTGGCACCGAGATCAGAACTATTACCTCAAAGATGACTGGAAAGGCTATTATAAAACTGAAGGGGGAGGAGTTCTAATTAATCAGGCTATACATACGCTGGATTTAATACAGTGGTTTGGAGGAGAGATTGAAGCAGTCAAAGGAAATATAGACACTAGAGTTTTAGAAGATATTATAGAAGTTGAAGATACAGCTGATGCAACCTTATATTTTAAAAATAATGCTGTTGGAATCTTTTATGCTACTAATGGTTTTTCTGCCAACAGTCCGGTAGAAATAGTTGTTGATTTTGAAAAAGGGAGTTTACGCTTATTTGGAGACCAGCTCTTTGTTCAAAAAGAAAATGAAATAAAACAGTTTAGTGAAGAAAAAGAAAGTAAATACAAAGCTTACTGGGGTTACGGCCACCAAAAACTGATAGAGTCCTTTTATCAAGCTATAATAAATAATAATAATAAAAATCTAATCAAAGCTGAAGAAGGAATCAAGACTTTAGAGCTCATTAATAAAATTAATAATTCTTCTAAAAAAAGAAAAAAATATTATCTAAACCAGTAGTTTTAATTACAAAAACAATATATTTAATAAAGAAAAACTCCTCATAAAGCTTTATATTAATCAATAAGCTTTTTGAGGAGATTTTTATATCCATTAATACTTTAAAAAAACATTTTTTTAGGCCGTCTATAACTTAAATCTTTAACTAATTCAACTGCCAGTTCTTCTGGAACCTGACCAACTTCCACCAGCTCTCCCACATAATCTGCCAGCACTCTGCGGAAAATTTCATTTCTGGAATCATAAGACATCACTTTCCTGGAATCGGATACCATACCGGCATGTTTTGTTAATAAATCTACATTGGCAGTATACTCCAGGTTTTCTCTAATCCCAGCAGCGGTATCAGAGAGCCACCAGGCAGCCCCCATATAAAGATTTGGGAAAGCTCTTACAATTGAAGCCATTGTTGTTAAATAAACAGGATCCATACAGTAAAGTACTGAATCCAGCTCTCCATCCATTAAGTTAAATAAATATCTCAAATTATCAACAATATTTAAATCCTGTCTGCAGATATCTCCACCTGCATCAGCTCCAAGCTCTTCATCTAATTTATCACTGTAGTTTCTGACAGCACCGATATGTAAATGCATAACCCAATCTTTTTCTTTATTTAAGTCGACAAAATATTCCATTAAAAAAGCCTGGAAATCTAATACTTCCGTTTGATTAAGCTCTTCTTCTCTTGCTTTATTATATATTTCTTCTGCTCTCTTTTTAGCAACTTTTTTTGTATAAGGTGAAACCAAATCATGATCGGTTGATAAACAGCCCTGTTCTGCAAAATAATCATGAGATCCCTTTAAAGCTGCTAAAAACCCGTTAAGTGTATTGCTCTCTTCGCTATACATTTCTGTTATATCATCTACAAAGTTATTCCAGTTCTCATTTTGAGCAACTTTAAATGCAGGATCCGGACGCCAGGTGGGAAGAATTTTAATCTGATCCAGTTCTTCAGCAGCCCTTTTGTGATATTCTAGTTCAGAGCGGGGATCATCACTGGTACACATGATTTCAACCTTCATTTCTTTCAGCAGCTGCTGAGGTTTCATTTTTTCCTGCTTAAGTATTTCTTTGCTTTGATCCCAGATTTCTGCAGCAGTTTCTTTAGAAATTAACTTTTCTATCCCAAATCTTCTTTTCAAATCTAAATGAATCCAATCATAAGTTGGATTCCCTATGAATTCAGGAAAGACTTCTGCTAAAGCAAACCATTTTTCTTTATTATTTGCTTTTCCTGTTATCTTTTCTTCCTCAACTCCACATCGCCTCATTAGTTCCCAGACATAATGATCAGTTTCTGCTTCAACTTCCCAGATATCATTCCAGCCCTGATTATCAATTATTTCTTTAATATCTCCGTGGTTATGAGCATCAATAATTGGTAATTCTTTCACTTCTCTATATAATTTTTTTGCTGTTTCAGTTCTTAATAAATAATTTTCATCCTGAAAGGACATTATTATTCCTCCTAAATTTTTTGAAAGTGTTTTCGCTTATAACATCTAATTTTTTTACATTATCCAAATTAATAATTTTATAATTTCATGGTACTCTCTCTTTTTATCAATTCTACAGTAAGGGTTATGTCCTTTTCTGCTATTTCTTCATTTTCCTCTTTATTTAATCTCTCCAGTAATATCCGGGCAGAAATTTTTCCAATCTCATCAATTGGTCTGCTGATAGTTGTCAGAGCTGGACTTGAGTATTCAGCAAAATTAACATTATCAAAGCCAACAACTCCAGCCTCTTTGGGAACATTTATCCCCCTTTTTTTCAGTTCTTTTAAAACCCCAAAAGCAGCTGCATCATTGGCTGCAAAAATCCCGATCCTTTTATCTTTAAGATTTTTCGAATCTAAAAATTTAGCAATATTTTGAGCTGCTTCTGATTCTACAAAAGATGAAGAAATAACTTTATAGTCAGATTGATCAACATTATTTTCCTGCATACAATCTTTAAAACCTCGCGCTCGATCTGCAGCAGTGACTGTGAATTCAGCTCCCTGCAGGTGAATAAAATAATTATAGTTGCATTCTATGAGATGTTCTGCAGCCTGATAGCCGCCCTTATAGTCATCGATTCTAATTTTATCTATTTTATCTGATTCAAGCTCACGATCCAAAACTACCAGTGGAATATCTTTTTTTATTAGTTGATTTAAATAAGAAGAGTTTAAGGATGTTGAGGCGAGAATAAAGCCATCAACCTGCCGCTGCATTAAGTGCCGCATATATTCTTTTTCTCTTTTGGAATCCCATTCAGTGTTTCCAATTATGGCGTAATAACCAGCTGCTCTAAGCTCTTTTTCTATACTTTTAACCAGATAAGAATAATAGAGGTTGGCAATATCAGCAATTAGAACTCCAATTGATTTGCTTTTTTTAGTCACCAGCCCCTGGGCCAGCCCATTTGGAATATAATCTAGTTCATCAACAGCCTTTAAAACTGCCTTTTCCTTTTCACGTGAAACATTAGCATTCTGATTAATGACTCTGGAAACAGTAGAAATTGACACATTTGCTTTTTCTGCTACATCATTTATTGAAACCACTTTCTTTCACCTCGGTTTAATTATCCTAGTTTTTTATTTTTATACAGATTCTTAATTCTACTTCTTACAGTTGATTTTATTAAAGTTATTTTTCTGACTAAATATAACTCAAAATACAGACCTGCTAAGTGCTTAGCCTGTTTAAACTACCAGCCAGATAAACACCGGCAGAGTAACTGCCATAAAAACGATAGTTGCAAAAATTGCTGCAGAAGCAAATGCACTCTGATGCCCGTACTTCTCCATAATAACCGAAGAGCTTGCAAAAACAGGCATTGCAGCCAGAATTGTCATTACACTTCTTAATAGAGATTGAATCGGAAAAAGTCCCAGACCATAATAAACTAAGGCAGGAAATAATAAAAGCCTCAAAAAAGATAGTAAATAGACCTTTTTGTTGCCCATCACCTCAGCAAAGGTGCTTTTGGCAAGCTGTAAGCCAATGAAAATCATTGCCAGCGGCACAGTAATTGCCCCAATACTATCAGTGATATTAATTACTGCTTCCGGCATAGTTGCTCCACTGAAGACAACAACTAAACCAAGTAAAAGGCCGACAATTGGAGGTGAAAAGATATTAGCCAGAAAATGACTCTCTGCATTCTGACCGCTGTCTTTTAATAGCCAGATCCCAACAGTCCATAAGATTAGCTGCATGCCAAAATCATATAAAATTGCTAAAATCAGGCCCTGGGCTCCAAAAAGCGCCAGACAAATTGGTGCTCCTACAAAAATATTATTGCTGAAGACGGTAACAAAAGCAAACTCTTCCTGTTCTCTTCTCGAATATCCCAGACTGCGACTAATAATTAAAATTATAAAAATTGAAATCACAGTAATAATCAGTGCTGAAACCGGTACAATCAAATACTGCCTCAACCTGCTGAGATCAAAATCTCTTACTATATTGGTAAAAATCAGCGCCGGAAAGGCAATATCTATTGTCAGTTCAGCTATTCCGTTTTCTGCCGCCTGTTTAATTTTACCTGAGCGATTTAAGTAAAAGCCAAGCGCTATTAAAACTCCCATCAACAATAATTGTTCTAAAACTGGATAAAAATCAGTCATTAATCAAACTCCTCTATTTTTATAAGCTAATTTTATCTTTCTATCTCCCCATTAAGAGCAGGGCCAGCTCATTATATTCTATATCTGAAACCTCTACTGTGCCAACATTTTTGCCTTCTTTTAATACAGTTACCTGATCTGAGCTACTAAACACTTCTTCAATTTCTTTGGTAAAATAGATAATAGTAATCTCATTTTTCTTCAAAATCTGCATGAAATTAAAAAATAGTCCTTTTTCTTTTTTAGAAAGCTCCACAACTGCCTGATCAATAATAACGAGCTCTGTTCCAAATGATAGAGCCTTCAGCAGCTCCACCAGCTGTTTTTTTAGCGGACTTAATTCCTGCATTTTCTGTTCTGGATAAATTTTTACTTCCAGCAGCTCCAATAGTCTTAAAGTCTCTTCAAACATTTTTTCATTATCAATTGATTTGAAAAACAAAAATTTCTTTATGGGTTCTCTACCAAAAAATATATTTTCAGCTACTGTCATCTCAGGGAAAACTGTTGACCTGTTTCCCGACTCGCCTTTTTTGTTAAATTTAAAAATTCCAAGGGGATCTTTTTCCGGATTAACAGCAGAATACTGATTGATAAAATAAAAAGTTTTTCTCCCCAGTTCCTGCAGCTCCTGCTGGCTGAGATTCTTATTTTTAAATCTTAATTCTCCCTCTCCACAGTCACTTTCACCTTTTAAAAACTCAAGCAGCTTATTTTTGCTTTCTTCATTTTGAAAGATCACTGAATGAATACTTTTACTTTTAACCTCTATTTCAAAGTCGTCTAAATAGTCATTACCATCTCTACTGAAGTTTAAATTTTCAACCTCTAAAATACTGCCTGCTGTCATTTTAAATCACCTTCTATAAATTTTATTTTCCCAAGTTAAAACTAATATAACATAATGTTTCTGATAAATGAAGCAGATCAGCATAATTTATAAGCAAAAAGGAGCCCGATTACAGCTAACCAGGCTCCTTCATAACTATTAATCTCTTTTTTAATTACAGAAGATATTTATTTAATGTTTTTCTCACTGCACCTTCTTCTGCGATCATTTCTTTAAAGTAGCCTTCGATTTTTTCTCCCAGACCAACTTCGTAAAGGTCAACTGCCATCAGTTTTTCGTTGCTTAAGATGTTATGCAGTTTATCTCCGACAGAATCTGGATTACCAATCTCAATACCTTCTAACTGAGGTGTCAGTTCATCCAGCATTGGGTCTGAACTTAAAGGCATCTCCTTGCCCTGGTCATCTACTGCCAGCAGATATCTTAACCAGCCTGCAATCGCGAGAGGTACTACAACCAAATCTGCTGGATCTAAGTCTTCAGCATCACGGTAGGATTTAATTGTCTCGCCAAAGCGGATTGCAACTTTCTGGGAGGTATCCTTAGCTATTCTCTGAGGTGTATCAGGAATATAAGGGTTAACCAGTCTTTCTTTAACTACCTCATCAATAAAATCCTTAGGGTCAAGCACACCTGGATCTACAACAACCGGTAGGCCTTCCTTGTAGCCAATCTGTTCTACTAAAGCTCTGATTTCCTGATCTTCCATTTCTTCTGCAATTGAAGTGTGTCCTAAAAGACAGCCGTAAACTGCCATTGCTGTATGAAGTGGATTTAAACAGGTAGTCACCTTCATGGTCTCAACCTGATTTACAGTATTGCGATCAGTATAGATTGCTCCTGCCTTATCAAGTGGAATCTTACCATTGGGGAAACTGTCTTCAATAAATAAGTATTCAGGTGCTTCTGCATTAACAAAAGCTGCAATTTCTGTGTTTTTATTTGTTTTTACAATCTCTGTATTTTCAAAACCAATTTCTTTAAGTTTTTCCTGAACTTCTGGCGCTGGTCCTGGAGTGATTTTGTCGATCATTGACCAGGGGAAACCAACCTTTGATTCATCACTTAAATAACCCAGGAATTCTTTTTCTACCAGCTCATTTTCCACCCACTTTTCAGCTACAGTTAAAACTGCATCTTTTAACTTCTGACCGTTGTGGGAACAGTTGTCCATACTGGCAAAGGCAAAGGGATAAGCACCTGCTTTGTAGCGCTCATAGGCTAAAGCTGTTACTTTTGCCATCAGGTGATTTAGATCTCCCTCAGGTCCAGTTTTGAAATCTTCTAAAACAAAGGGGAAAAATTCGCCCTCCATATTATCCAGAGCATAACCTTTTTCAGTCACTGTGAAACTGGCCATCTTTAAGCTCGGATTTTTAAAAATTTCTTTTAGTTTTCCCCAGTCTTCTTCAAACTGTGAATCAGCCTTTAAACCTTCAGTAATGCTGGCCAGCAGCGTCTTATCTAAATTGCCATCAGCAGACATCTTAACAACCAGACTCAAATTATCTGCCGGCTTATAAACTTTATCGATAATCTCATAGTCAAAGCCTTCGGCAGCTATGATACCTGTTTCGACTTCTCCTTCATTTAGTAATTCCTGCTGCAGACGGGCAATAAAGGCTCTAAAAATATTGCCTGCACCAAAATGCACCCATTCTGGATTTTCTTTTGTGTTATCTATTAAATTCTGATAGTCAAACTGCGGTGGATTAATTCCCGCTTCTTCCCACTGAGCTTGATCTTTTAATTCTTCTTTTTTAAGTGTTAACATATCGCTCTCCTTTCTTTTTACTTACTGCTTTTCTTAATTGCTTCCCAGAGTCCATTCAGATAAGTTGCTCCTAAAGCGCGATCATAAAGTCCATAACCAGGTTTTCCTGTTTCTCCCCAGATCATACGTCCATGATCAGGGCGCAGTGGTCCTTCAAAATCTACATCATGATAGGCCTTCATAATCTCATACATATCAAGCGAACCCTTTTCACTTAAGTGAGCAGCCTCTTCAAAGCTGTCTTCCCCTGTGATTTTAATATTTCTCACATGGGCAAAGTGAATTCTATCTCCAAACTCTCTAATAATTGCCGGTACATCGTTCTCGGGATTAACTCCCAGTGAACCAGAGCAGAGAGCAAGTCCATTTGCTGGAGAATCAACTAAATTTAAAAACTTGCGTAAATTTTCTTTGCCGACAATAACTCTTGGCAGCCCAAAAATAGACCATGGTGGATCATCGGGGTGAATTGCCATTTTAATATTTTCTTCTTCTGCTACAGGTATGATTTCTTTTAAGAAATATTCTAAGTTATCCCAGAGCTTATTCTCATCAATTTCTCTATAAGCTGTCATCAAATCATTTAACTCTTCCTTGTCATAACTGGTGTCCCAACCAGGTAGATCAAGTTCTCCTCCAACTGGGTCCATTTTATCTACTTCTTCCTTTTTGTAGATTAAAGCTTCTGATCCATCTTCAAGCTCATAATCAAGCTCTGAACGGGTCCAGTCAAAAACAGGCATAAAGTTATAGGTTACTACTTCAATTCCTGCTTTAGCTAAGTTTCTTAAAGTTTCCTTGTAGTTTTCAATATAGCGGTCCCGGGGTTCAACACCCATTTTTATTGCCTCAGGTACCGGTACACTTTCGATTGCTGAAATTTCAAGTCCAGCTGCCTCAACCTTATCTTTCAATTCCTTAATTTTTTCATAAGGCCAGGCTTCTCCTGCCGGAATATCATAAATAGCTGTAACAATCCCTACCATACCGGGAATCTGTCTGATTTTTTCTAAAGTTACAGGGTCATCATCTCCATACCAGCGAAAAGATAATTTCATAAGATCACTCCTTTTATTAGATAATTTTGTAATTTGAAAGCGTTTTCAAGAACAATAAAAAAATCTTTTTCTTTTTGCTTATTTAAATAATTCAAGGTTGAATTTAAAATTCCTGCCTGATTTTTTAATTAAGCAAAAAAAGATATATTCTGCAATAATTTATACATCTTTGATTAAAAAAGTTAAACCCCAGGCTTAAATCCAGACTGGGGTTTTAGTAGCTTACTTTTCTTTTACATTAACCTTTAAATCAGCTGTAATATCATCATATAGTTTTACTGGTACAGTATGCATTCCCAGTGATTTAATAGAATCATCAAGCTCAAGCTTGCGCTTGTCAATATCATAACCTTTAGCTGCTGCTGCCTCAGCAATATCTTTGGTATTTACTGAACCAAATAATCTGCCATTGTCACCAGCTTTAACCTTGATTACAAATTTTTCTGATTCTAATTTAGACTTCAATTTGTTAGCATCATCTCTTTTTTCTGATTCCAGACGATTTTTCTTGGCTTCTTTTTCTTTCAGTTCTTTAATTTTCTGCTGAGTTGCTTCTACAGCCAGACCGCGGGGCATTAAATAATTGCGGGCATAACCATCAGCCGCATCTACAACATCACCTTTAGAACCTAACTTTTTAACATCTTCTGTTAATACTACTTTCATAATCTTTTACCTCCTTAAGCATTTTAACCGGGTTGATTAGTCTGCTTTCTAAAATTAAACCACATATCCAGCATTCCAAGTAAAATAAGAATAATCGGTACCGGTGGAAAAATAAAGATTAAAAATATCAAAAATGATTTCAGTAAAAAGGAATTACCCTTGGTTGATAAATAATACATTAAAACCGAAAATCCCTGCAGAAAAGCCAGGAAAAACATAAAAATATTTATATTTAAAAAGATTGGATTTGAAGTTAATAGAAGAGAAATAACAATTAAAATTGAAACAATCCAGCGGGGAAAATACCAGCTGCTGACTGCCTTATATAATTCTATATTTAAACCTCTTCTTCTTAAGTACCAGGCCGAAACATAATAATTTAAAATACCAGTCACTGTTGCCGATACAGCAAGCAGGGCAGGGAAAATCATTCTAATTAAACTCATTTGAGCTGTAACTAGCTGTTCAACTGACTGCTGATCAAATTCGCTGCTTAAACTCTCTACAGCCTGCTGCAGTAAAGTTTGATAATTTAAATTAAGCATTCCCGATGAAACGTAAAATATTAAAGCCTGTGATATAATTACTGTAATTACAGCTGTGATTAGGGTTTTTAGAGGTGATAGCCCCTCTTTGATCACATTACCAATTACAAAACCCACCAGTCCAAAACCAATTACAGTCATCAGACCCATTACGGTTCCGAATAAAAATCCATTTATTAATGCAGCAATTACAATTACCGTAATTACAGCATTACTTTCTTTTTTCTGCACAAGATAAACTATTGGCACCGGCCAGAGTATCATAACTGCCATTGATAAAAATGGAATAAAGTAGTTAACTGCAGTTAATAAAATTATGTAGGCCAGAGTTCTAATACTGTCTTTATAGTTTCTAATATCCATCTAATTTATCACCTCATCTGCCGGCAAAATAACACTAATATTAAAGAAAGGAGGCGCCATCATAGATTTTGCCTCCTTAATTAAATGCTTATTCTTTTACATATGGCAGTAGAGCAACTGATCTAGCTCTTTTAACTGCCTGTGTAATTAATTTTTGGTGTTTGGAACAATTTCCTGTTACACGACGCGGCATAATTTTTCCGCGATCTGTCAGGTATCTATTTAAAGTTCTTAAGTCTTTATAGTCAATTTTTTTATCTTCGTTTGCACAAAAATGGCAAGATTTATTTCTACCTCTAGGCATTAAGATTTACCTCCTTTTTAAAATGGTACATCAAAATCATCAGCATCAAAATTATCATCAAATTGGGCATCAAAATCATCCTGCTCCTGTTTCTTATTCTGCTGAGCCTGATTATTATTCTGCTGCCTGTTATTCTGATTATTCTGAGACTGTCCCTGATTATTATTTCGGCTACCGTTATTGTTACCGAAATCTAGAAAACGCACATTATCAGCATTTACTTCAGGATTTATATAAGTTCTGTTGTTATTTTCACTCTTACGAATCTGTAAGGATCCGTCAACTCCAACCAGTCTACCTTTACCGAGATGACGGGCACAATTTTCCGCCAGACCCCGCCAGGTTACAATATTGATGAAATCTACATCTCTATCACCATTGCGGTTGGTATAATTTCTCTCCACAGCCAGTGTAAAATTACAGACGGGAGTTCCATTACTGGTATAGCGAAGTTCAGGATCTCGTGTCAGGCGGCCGATTAAAACAATTCTGTTTAACAAGAGTATTCACCACCTAAATTTATATTATGCATCATTTCTAACTACTAAATAACGAAGTACACCATCCATAATCTTAAAGATTCTCTCTAATTCATTAACTACAGTAGTTTGAGCATTGAACTCTAAGATTGTGTAGTCACCAGAACGATAATCTTTAATCTCATAAGCTAACTGCTTTTTACCCCAGGCATCAACCTCGGTTACTTCTCCTTCGTGCTCAGAAATAGCATCCTTTACACGCTGAAGAATTGTTTGCTTTTCTTCATCTTCAAGATCTGGCTTAAGTACAAAAGTTGTTTCGTAATCTCTTTTTCTTGTTTCCATTTACATTCACCTCCTCCACACGGACTAATGGCCCTGCTGCTAGCAGAGCGTGGGTTTTTAACCAATCTAAATTATAACACCTCTTTACTTAAAATGCAAATAAAAAATAAAGCATTAAAGCAATTAGCCAGCCTCCCAAAATATCGGAAGGGTAATGAACCCCAACCATGATTCTCGTAAAAGCAGTTATCACTGCCAGAACAAACATTATAATCCCCAGTTCAAAGCTGATCTTTAAAACAACCAGCGAAATAATCAACGAACTGGCTGTATGAGTACTGGGAAAAGCATGATCCTCCCGCTGTTTAACTAAATTTTGCAGTCCGTACTCAGCAAAAGGTCGCCTCCGGTTATATAAGCCTGGGATTAATTTTACTATCAAATATACAGCTGCCGGAATTAAAATAAAAGATCTGAGCCTGGGATCACTGCTATAGATCAGCCAGCCACCAACTGCAAAATAAATTATTGAAAAAAACTTAGAAGAAAATTTTGTAATAAAAACTGCCAGCTTTGAAACCAACTCATGGCTGACAGTAAAATTATACAGTCTGAAAAATAGTTTTTGGTCAATTTTATTTATCATAGCTGCTGCCTCTTAACTTTCCTGCTGCTTTAGAAAAATCTGTATTTAAAGCTTTATACTACCTAGGTTATTTCTTTTCTAATTCACTACTTCAATCGGAATAGGCTGAAATATATTACACGGAGATTATTACCACTTTATTTTATGAATTCAATCGAAGTAGATTTTTAGATAAGTGTTTAAAGCTTTATATTACCTAGATTGTTTGAGTTATAATTTGCAACTTCAATCGGAATAGGCTGAAACATAGTTGATTATGTTAAAATTATTTGCTGTTTGACCGAAGGGAGTTCAAATAATTAATAATCAACTATCTATTGAAGCCGTCAATGGAGATTGTGTGCAAATTATAACTCAAATAAGATCAGACATTAAACCTAAAGTGACAAACATCTCCATCCTGCATTATATAATCTTTACCTTCCAGGCGTAGAAGACCTTCCTCTCTGGCATCAGCCATTGAGCCAACTCTCTTTAAATCTTCGAAACTTACAATTTCAGCTCTGATAAATCCTTTTTCCATATCACTGTGAATTCTACCAGCTGCCTGAGGTGCTGTGGATCCCCTCTCTACTGTCCAGGCCCTGCACTCTTTTTCACCTGCAGTTAAAAAAGTAAGTAAATTTAATAATTCATAACCTGCTTTGATTACTCGATCCAGACCAGAATCATTAAGGCCGAGCTCATCCAAAAACATCTCTTTTTCATCTTCGTCCAGCTCAGCAATATCAGCTTCAATCTTAGCACTAATTTCAACTACCTTGGCACCATCACGCTCAGCATGTTCTCTTACCTCTTTTACAAGCTGATTCTGACCGGTGTTAATATCATCTTCATTAACATTTGCCAGATAAATAATTGGCTTCGCACTTAAAAGCTGCAGTTCTTTAACCAGCCGCTCTCCGGTTTCGGAAAGTTCAAGCTGCCGGATGTTTTTACCCTCTTCCAGAGCATCTGAAATCTTCTCCAGAGATTCAACTTCTTTGAGATATATTTTATCTCCACTTTTAGCCTGCTTTTTAGATTTTTCGAGTCTTTTTTCTACCTGAGCCAGGTCAGCCATCATTAATTCTGTATTAATAATGTCAATATCTCTATCTGGAGATATTTTACCGTCAACATGGGTTATATTTTCATCATCAAAACAGCGAACTACCTGAGCAATCGCATCTACTTCTCTGATGTGAGCTAAAAATTTATTACCCAGACCTTCACCCCGGCTGGCTCCCTCTACAAGTCCAGCTATATCTACAAATTCAATCACTGTAGGTGTTTTCTTTTCTGGCTGATATTTATCTGCCAGCCAGTCCAGGCGCTCATCAGGTACCGGTACAACTCCCACATTAGGATCTATAGTACAAAAAGGATAATTTGCCGCATCAGCCCCTGCTTCTGTCAGAGCATTAAAAAGAGTCGATTTACCTACATTTGGCAGTCCAACAATTCCTATTTTCATTAAAAAATCTTCCTTCCTAAATAATTAAAGTTTTTTCTTAACACTTTTTTCGAATTTATTTCTTGGTAACATAATTACTCGCTCACAGGTCTCACATTTTGCTTTAAAATCCATGCCGACCCTCAAAATTTCCCAGGTCTTACCTCCACAGGGATGTGTTTTTTTAAATTCTACCCTGTCACCTACTGAATAGTCTTCCGGCATTTAAAGACCTCCTCTATTTTCTATTATTTTCGCTCCTATGATTAAAAATCTAACTTAAAAGTAAATAAAGAATTAAAATCAAAGCTGCCACTAAGAAAATAACAAAAAGACAGCCAGGATCTTTATAAAACGGCTTATCTGCATTGATATCATAACTAAAGCTTCCTTTTTTTCTGGCTTTTTTAAGATATTTAATAGATTCCGAATAATTTCCCTCTTCCCGATAAATCACACCCAAATTATTATAGGCAGGTCCATATTCTTCATCTAACTTAATTGCCTTCTGATAAAGTTCTTTGGCTCTCTTTGAATTACCCATCTCTCTGGCTATACTGCCGAGGTTAGTTATAGCAGGAGCAAAATCTGGATCCTGCTGCAGTATTTGATTGAGCAGTGACTGAGCCTGATTAAATTCTTTATTATAGATGTGAATAACGGCCTTTTTGTTCAGAGCAGGCACAAAATTTGGCTTTTCCTTTAAAAAATGATCAAGCTTTTTTTTAGCTTTTTTTCGGCGCCCTTTTTCCATTAAATTGACACATTCCTGATAAAGTTTTTTGTTCTCATCTTCCAGCTGATTTTTATATGTTTCTTCTCTCATTTTATCCACCTACTTTTAATTAACTTCAATTTAATATTATATCACACAGTTACCTAAAACTGCAAAAATGGCCCTAAGTGGGCCATCTGCAGATATTAATTTTTTAGCTATTATTTTTTGTTTAGCTAAAGTTCTAAAGTTCTTTTAAGTATCAAACCAGCATCATTTACCAGTGCAAATCAGGATTTCTAGCAGCTGCTGTTTCATCAAGCTTTCTAACAGTTGTTGTATGGGGGGCATTTATAACCAGTTCTGGATCTTCTTTTATTTCCCGGGAAATAGTCAGCATAGTTTCCACAAAATGATCCAGAGTTCCTATATTTTCAGTCTCTGTCGGCTCAATCATCATAGCCTCTTTAACTACCAGCGGGAAATAAATTGTTGGTGCATACTGATCATAATCTAATAATCTTTTTGCTATATTAAGGGTTGATGCCCCTTCCTCCTTCTGCCGGCTGCCGGAGAGGACAAACTCATGCAGGCTTTCTTCAGCATAGGGAAGTTCAAAGTCCTTTTTAAGTCTCGCTTTTAAATAGTTAGCATTTAAAACAGCATTTTCTGTTGTCTCTTTAAGTCCTTTGCCACCTACAGTTTTAATATAGGCCCAGGCTCTGAGCATTACACCATAATTTCCATAAAAGCTGTGCACTTTCCCAATTGATTTTGGCCGCTGATAATCCCAGAAATATTTTTCTTGATCCTTTTTTAAAACTGGCTTAGGCAGATATGGAGCTAAAAAGTCCTTTACTCCAACCGGACCAGAACCAGGTCCACCTCCACCGTGAGGAGTTGAAAATGTCTTATGCAGATTAAAGTGCATTAAATCAAAATCCATCAGCCCGGGTTTAGCATAACCCATGATAGCATTCATATTAGCGCCATCATAATATACAAGGCCTCCGACTTCATGAACCATTTCAGTTATTTTTAAAATATCCTCTTCAAAAATACCAAGAGTATTGGGATTGGTCAGCATTAGAGCAGCAGTATTTTCATCGAGCGCTTCTGCCAGGGCGTCCAGATCAACCATACCTCTTTCGTTAGAAGCAATTTCGACCACATCAAAACCAGCCATTGCTGCACTGGCAGGATTGGTTCCATGAGCTGAATCCGGTACAATTACTTTTGTTCTATTTTCTTCACGATCTTCAAAATATTTTTTTACTATCAAAAGAGAAGTAAATTCGCCGTGTGCCCCTGAGGCAGGCTGAAGTGTGATTTCATCCATAGAGCTTATTTCTGCCAGATCTAACTTCAACTGATAAAGTATTTCCAATGAGCCCTGCAGCTGTTCTATCGGCTGATAGGGATGAATATTGCTCAGGCCAGAAATTCTGGCCACTCTTTCATTTCTCTTAGGATTGTATTTCATAGTACAGGAACCAAGTGGATAAATTCCGGAATCAACACCATAATTCATTTCGCTTAATGCCGTGTAATGACGAACTACATCAACTTCACTAACTTCCGGCAGTTCAATCTCTTCTCTTAAATAACCAGCTAAATTTTCGTTTATATCGCTTTTTCCCACCTCAAGCGGAGGTAGAGAATAACCTCTGCGTCCAGGACTGCTGTAATCTTTTATTAGTTTTTCCTCCACTTAAAGCACCTCCAGTTTTTCTACTAATTTATCCATTTCTGCTTTGCTTCTTTTTTCAGTTACACAGACCAGAATTCCTTCACTGCCCGCCTCTTTTAAATCATAACCGGCAATTATATCAGCAGCTAAAAGTTCCTTAATCAATTCTGTACTGTCCTTTTCAGTTTTTAAAACAAATTCATTGAAGAAATTTTCTTTATTTAAAACCTGATAACCGACCAGCTGATCAAGTTTATCAGCTAAGTAATGAGCTTTATGATAGGACTGCTCTCCAACTTCTTTTAGACCTGCTTTACCCATTGTGGAGAGATAAATTGTAGCCATTAAAGCGTTTAGGGCCTCATTTGTACAGATATTGGAAGTTGCCTTTTCTCGGCGAATATGCTGTTCCCTGGTCTGCAGAGTTAGCACAAAACCTTCTTTTCCGTCAACATCAGTTGTTTTTCCAACTATTCTACCCGGAAGCTGTCTGAGCATCCTCCTATCATCTTTACAGGCCATAAAACCAAGGTATGGTCCTCCATAATTGAGGCCACTGCCGAGGTTTTGTGCTTCTCCAACTACAATGTCAGCACCAAAATCAGCAGGTGCTTTTAAAACTCCAAGTAAGACTGGATTGGCGATTACCAGCAGTAAAGTTTTTTTGTTGTTTTTAATCATTTTTGAAATTTCTTCCATCTTTTCTATAGAGCCATAGAAATTTGGATACTGCAGAACTACAACTGCAGTCTGATCATCAAGATTTTCTTTAAGCTGAGTCGGGTCAATAAACTGATCCTCTGTTTCTAAATCAACAAAATCAAGATCTACTCCGGCTCCATAAGTTTTGATAACTTCTCTATAAGCAGGATTAATTGTGTCAGGCAGGATCACCCTGGAATTTCTGGTGATTCTCGCAGCCATCGTAACCGCTTCTGCAGCTGCTGAGCCGCCATCCAGCATTGAGGCGTTAGCAATACCCATCCCTGTTAGATCACAGATCATACTCTGGTATTCGTAAATTGCCTCCAGAGTCCCCTGGCTCAATTCAGCCTGATAAGGGGTATAGGCCGTATAAAATTCCGAACGAGAAATTAAAGCATCTATTATACCGGGAACATAATGATCATAGGCCCCTGCTCCCAGGAAAGAAATCTGTTGATCAAGGCTTTTGTTCTTAGCTGCCTGTGCCTGAGCCTTTCTCATCAATTCCATTTCGGAAATTCCTGACTCAATATTTAATTCATCATCTGCTGATACTGCTTCTGGTATCATCTGAAAAAGATCTTTAATCTCTTTAATTCCAATCTCCTTCAGCATTTTATTTTTTTCTGCTGCTGTATTGGAAATATAATCCATGCTTATTCCTCCTCTATGAATTCAGCATACTCCTCTGCAGATAAAAGTTCATCCAGCTCAGAATCATCAGCCGGATCAACCTTAATTAACCAGCCTTCACCATAAGGGTCATCATTTATCAATTCAGGATTGTCAAGTAAGTCTTCATTAACTTCGATAACTCTACCACTAACCGGGATAAAGGTGTCAGAAACAGCTTTAACTGACTCTAAAACTCCAAAACTATCATCTTTATCAAACTCTTCATCAACTTCTGGTAATTCAACAAAAACGATGTCTCCCAGCTCTTCCTGAGCAAAATCAGTAACACCAATTACAAGATAGTCTTCTTCTTCTCTAACCCACTCATGATCCTCTGAATAATATAAATCTTCTTTTACACTCATTTTTATTCCTCCTTATAATTTTTAATGCAGCAACTAATTACTCTTAATTATTTTTAAAGATCCTAAACTAAACAAAAGGACCTTTTACTACCTCAGCCTTGATTTTTCTATTTCTCACTTTGATCTCAATCTCACTACCTACTTCCGTATGTTCGCTTTTTAGGTAAGCCAGGCCTATTCCCTCTTCTAATGTAGGAGAATAACTGCCGCTGGTTACTTCACCAATCTTTTCTTCTCCAGCATAGACTTCATAACCGTGGCGAGCCATACCTCTACCCCTGATTACAAATGGTGTTAGTTTTCTCTGACAGCAGTTTTCCTTTATATCTATTAATTTCTTTCTACCAATAAAATCTCCTTTGTCGAGTTCAACTGTCCAGCCTAATCCAGCCTCAAAAGGGTTGGTGCTTTCATCTATATCATTACCATAGAGAGCATATATTTTTTCAAGCCTCAGAGTATCTCTAGCGCCGAGACCACAGGCCTGCAGGCCAAAATCTGAACCTGCTTCCATTAACTCATCCCACATTTTTTCAGCTTCTTCAGGCTCAAAATAAAGTTCATAACCTAATTCACCTGTATAGCCAGTCCGTGAAACTATCATATTAACACCGGCGACTTTCGCTTCTCTAAACCTGTAATAACTGAGGCTGTTTAAATCAATATCTGTTAATTGAGTCAATATTTTTTTAGAGTTTGGTCCCTGTAGTGCCACCATCGCATAGTTAGCTGATAAATTTTCAGCAGTCGTATCTTCAAGCAGGTGTTCTTTTATCCAGTTATAATCTTTTTCAATATTAGAGGCATTTACAACCAGTAAAAACTGATCATCCTGCAGAGAGTAAACAAGCAGATCGTCAATAATTCCCCCATCTTCTTTACAGATTGGCGTATAAATAATTTTACCTTTTTCCAACTTATTTAAATCATTTGCAATGATTTTCTGCAGCGATTTTTTAGCATTTTTACCACTGACAAGAATTTCTCCCATATGAGAGACGTCAAAAAGACCGCATTTATTTCTGACAGCCTTATGTTCTTCAATAATACCGGTATATTCTACCGGCATTTCCCAGCCGCCAAAATCAGTCATTTTTGCTCCCATATTCTTATGTACCTGATTGAGTGGAGTTTTTTTCATTTATTTGACCTCCTTTAAATTTTGATAAAAAGAAAACAGGAAGCCGGAAAGAAATCCGACTCCCTGTTCATTAATAATTTGCTATGTCCAGAGTTACGTCCAGCTGAATTCTTTTTGCCTGAGAGTTTCGGTCTCCCTTGCTCCTTCGGCGCCATCTAGGGTCTCTCATCCAGCCTTCACCCGTTTATTAAATTCTATGTTACAATTATATATTATTTTTTTAAATATTGCAAAATTAAAATACAAATGCTGTCAGTACTACAGCTACAAGCAGTGCGGGC
>Ga0163227_100081_pt1 | contig 35290 bp, 23 predicted proteins | sample MSEWel2016_09_14_2_FD_113148 | JGI IMG/M metagenome (GOLD analysis project Ga0163227, IMG submission 113148) | Subsurface microbial communities from deep shales in West Virginia, USA - MSEEL Well Study Marcellus 5H_2016_09_14 ...
CCGCTTTTCTGACGTTGTCGGAGCTCAACGAGATCTCTTTTGGATGGCAGTGGGCGAGCTCCAGGCGACGGCTGGCGTGGACGTTGCGCCCGGCCTTGACAACGACCCCTCGCGCGGACCCCGGAGGGGTCACAGCCTGTAGCCGGTGGTTGAGGGGAGACCGCAGGGCGCCCCGACACCACCGGAACGTCCCCCCTCTCGCGGTTGCATCCTGAAGGGATGCCACGGGTGTGGGTTGGGACGCCCGTTGCTGGCACCTCTTCAAGGTGCTCCCGTGGGTGGGGCAGGCAACCGGTGGTGTCGCCCGCTGCGCGCGCTCAACCACCGGCTATAGGCTCGCATCCCTTCAGGATGCCGGGGAAATAGGCAGGGCGACGTCTCCAGACGAGCCGGGTGCGAAATGGACGAACGCCACGCTGCGAAGTTACCAAGAGACATGAGCGGACCGGCTAGTGCGTTTTGGAGTGCAGCGCATCCCGCCGCTTTTCTGACGTTGTCGGAGCTCAACTAGACCTCTTTTGGATGGCAGTGGGCGAGCTCCAGGCGGCGGCTGGCGTGGACGTTGCGCCCGACCTAGTTCCGCGCTCGACCCCGGAGGGGTCACAGCTTGTAGCCGGTGGTTGAGGGGAGACCGCAGGACGCCCCGACACCACCGGAACGTCCCCCCTCTCGCGGTTGCATCCTGAAGGGATGCCACCAAGCGTCCTTGTCCGCAGGCACGAAGAAGCCCGCCGGGAGCGGGTCCACGGCGGGCAGGCACATCGGGTTCGGAAAAAGGGAGCGTCAACCGTCTTCGCGCAGGCGGGGCAGCAAGAGGCCCAGCCAGAGCAAGGTCGCGGCAATCCAGCACAGCGCGGCGTAGACGAGGTGGCTGTCGTGGATCGCGGGCACGCCCTCGGCGGCGACCCGGGCGATCATGGCCACGGCCCAGGCGGCAGCGCAGACCCACATGAGCGGCCAGTTGCGCAGCAGGCGTTGCTTGCGGCCCGCGTGGGCGTAGGTCACCCAGCTGCCGACGCAGACGACGATCCATTGAAAGCCCGTAATCACGAGCACGTGCCGCCAGCCCAGTCGCAATTCCGGCCAGATCGCTTCCGCCAGGGGCGCGAGCACGAGACAGAGCAGGGATGCCTGGGCCAGACGGGCGAGGGTCGAGGGGCGGGGGTAGCGCCACGGCACTTGCGTGACGATAAAGGCGGCGGTGGCGGCCGCCTTGAGCAGCGCGCCCGTGCGAAAATAGCCGAGGCTCTGCAGCGCGATGCCGCCCACGAGGCCGATGCCGAGCGCGAGGCAGGTCGCGGCCTGAAGCTTCCAGCGGCGGTCGGGCGTGCGAGCGTCGAGCGGGGTGTGCCGGGGGCCGAGCCCGCCGAAGCGTCCAAAGAAAAACGGGGCGACGCCGAGGATGGGCAGCAGGATGTAGGCTTCGATCAGGTAATTGCGTCCAAAAATCCAGACCCAGTAGGGCAAGTCGCCGCCAAGGCGTTGCAGCCAGGGCATCTGGGTGAGCGCGCCGAGCATCGCCCCGAAGGTGCCGAGCCCGACGAGCACGAACCCGGGCGGCGGCAGGCTTTCGCGTTGGCCGCAGCGGCGGGCGAGGCAAGTGGCAAACACCGCGAAGGCGACCACAAAGCCCAGTTCGGCCCAGTTGGATTGACCGAGCAGGCTGGCGATTTGGCCGCCGCCCCAGAGCCCGCCGACGCACGCCCAGGCCTGCAGGCTCAACGGGCGGGAGTCGAGCATACGAGGGCCGGCGGTGCCGAGAAAGCCGAAGATGAAGGCGGTGAAGAAGCCCTCGATCATGAGCCGCACGTGGGCCGGGCCGGGATAGACCTCGAGCCCGCCGGCCAGCCAGAGCGGCCAGAGCGCGACCCCCACCACGCCGACCACCACCCCCAGCGGGAAGAAGAGGCGATAGGGCTCCGACGCGCAGGCGGCGGCAAACTGACGCCAGCGGATGGTCGGCACGGGCGGGGCCGCGGCGGGCAGGGGCAGGGCGGACGCCTTCACTGGGCCCCTCCGGCGGCGGCGTTGATCGCGGTGACGACGTCGTCGCGGGTCCAGCGGTTGCCACGCCAGACCTGCACGATCTTACCCTGTGGGTCGATCAACGCCGTGCAGAGCGTGTGGTCGAGCAGGGCGCCGTTGCGCTCGCGGTAGACGCGAAAGGCTCGCACGATCTGGTCCGTTACCTCGGGGGTGGCCACGGCATGGCTCCAGATGGCCGGATCGGCCCCGACTGCCTCGCCATACGCCGCGAGTTGTTCCGGCGTGTCGAACTCCGGGTCGATCGTGACGCTCAGGAGGCTGACGGGCACCCCGGTTTCGCCCGCCTGGATCGCGCGTTGCAGCCCGGCGAACTTCGTCGCCATCAGCGGGCAGAAATCGGGCACCGGGCAGCGGGTAAAGACAAAGGTCAGCACGGTGTAGCGTTCGGGGGTGGTGAGCCCGCGCGGCGTGCGGTTCTGGTCGAGCAGGGCAAATTCCGGCACCGTATCGCCCTCGTCGAGGCGCGGCACCTTGTTCGGGCGGGCCCGCGGCGCATGATCGGTCGCGCTGCCCACCACGACCACGTCTTGCAGCACCATGCCCGCGTCGGAGACGACGAGTAGCGCGCGGATCTGGTTCCCGGCCTGTACGTCGCCCTTCGGCAGCGGTGCGGCGAGGTCAAAGGCCATGGTCATCGCCGGCATGAAGTTGGGGATGTCCTCGTGGGCCACCACCAGTTCTTCGGGCGAAAGCACTGCCCGCACGGTGCCCTCCAGCGGGTATTGGCGCACGGGTTCCGCCCGGACCAGCCACGGGCAGAGGACGAGCAAGAACAGGAAGATCCGTCGTTTCATGCACCCAGTCTACCCGAATGGAGGCGCGCGCTCCTTGATGTGCGTCAAGCTTCGGCCGGTTCGGCCACGCCACAGGGCGTGTAGGCGATCCGTGCGATCTCGATCCGACCGGCCACGTCCTCGACGAAGGGCTCGCCGTGGCAGACGCCGACGGTGCCGTAGCCGGTGGCGGTGGCGAGGAAGGCGCGGAAGTCGCCCGGCACCTGGGGGGCGAGGTAGAGCACTTGCTCGACCGCATCGTAACGGGCGCCGCTCAGGGCCGGAATCAGTGCGTAGGAGGCCATGGCGCGGGCATACCAGTGGCCCCATTCATACTCATCGAAGGGGTTGCGCTTCTCGCCGTCGTAACGGGCGCGGCAGGTGCGCACGATCTCGAGGCCCGACGCGACTTCACCGAGCTGAATGAGGTGGGCGGCCACCTGATATTCGATCCCGGTCCAGACCTCCGCGCTGTAGATAAACGGCAGGGACGGCTCGCCACCTTGGGGCCAGGTGCAGAGCAGTAGTCCGCCCTCGTGACCCAGCGCGTAGGTGGGGCGCGAAGGGTTGGGGTGGGCGGAGAGGTCGGCCTTGAGGTTGTGCCGGTGCACCGAGCGCAGGTGCGTGCGGACCTTCTCGGGGTCGAGCACCGGCGGCACGCCGCAAACGCGCGCTAGCCAATCGCCGATCACGCCGTCGGCGAGGCAACCGGAGCCGTATTGGTATTTCGGCCCCTCTGCCTCCAGCAGCGCACGGGCTTCAGGCGAGTAATCGCCGGAGGCCTCCTGCCCGAGGCTCATCGCTTCGGCGGGGTTCTGCGCGCGCAGCCGTTTCCACTCCACTTGCTGGATGAAGTAGCTGCCGTTGAAAAGTTCGCCTTCCAGACGGGCGAGACCGGTTTCGAGCAGGCGCCGATAGGGCTGCACGTCCTCGTCGAGCGCCGCTCCCATCACGCAAACCGCTTGCAGCGCGGCGAGGTAGATGCTGGCCGACATGCCATTGGCGCCCCAAAACTCGATATCGTAGGTATTGTGGTGGGGCTCTTCCGGGCAGCCCGTGCGGCGTGGGTCCCAAGTCTCGATCGCGTAGTCGAGGCACTGGCGGATGCGAGGCCACAGGGCGCGCAGCCACTCGGTTTCGCCACCAATACGCCAATCGCGGAAGGCCTTCAGGATCGTGCCCAGCTGGCCGTCCAACGCGGCATGCCACTCGTGCGAAGTCGGGCGGATCGGCAGCGGCACGCGAAACACCTGGTGTCCGCTCGCATCCTGGCCTTCCGCAAACTCGGTCTCCCGCAGGCTCCGCTCCAGCTCCGGGAACAGGTGGGCGAGCGCCTGCGCATAATGCCACACGTGCGTGCAGGAGCCCTCGGCGAGCCCGCTATCGTCGTCGCAGCCCTCCCAGCCCCAGAGGCGCCCGTCGTGCTGACGCAACAGGGTGGGGGACTTCAGGATGCTGAGGTTGGCGGCCGCGGCTTCGACGGCTTCGGGAGGCAGGTCCGTATCGTCGAAGCAACGCTGGAAGCGCTGGCTGCGTTGGCGCAAGTCGCGGTAGTGCTCCCGCCAATAGCGGTCCAGGGCCGCGATGTCGGCAAACTGGCTGGCATACCACGGGCGGTAGGTTTCGCCTGCGTCCGCGCCGGTGCGCAGGGCGGAGGTGGGCGCATACCAGGCCAGTCGCACGCGGATCTTTTTCGATTCCTCGGGCGCGAGGTGGACCGGCACAAAGATCGTGCCGCCGGGGGCCGGATGCTCGGCGGGCGCGGGTGGGCGCTCGTAGGCGCAGCCGGCCGCGATGTCGCGCCAGACCATCGTGATCGGGTCGAACCACGAGCCGCGGAACCACGCGTGGTTGATCTGGGCGTCCGGCGCGTCGGTGCAGGCGGCAAACCAGCAGGCGCGGTCGGCGGTATCTGGCGCGTCGCCCGCGTGCAGGAGCAGCCCGCCCGGCAAGCCAGTTACGCTCTGCTCGGCTTGACCGCGCGCGGCAAGGAAGTTCGGCAGGTGGTAGGAAAAGACCGCTTCGATGGGCTGGTGTGAGCGGTTGGTAAAGGTGTATTCAAGGCCCGCGACCGGCAGGCAGGCGCTGTCCGTATCGCCGGGCTCGAACGGGCTCCAGCCCACCACCGTGGCCGACAGCGGCAGGGCAGCGTCGTGCAGGGCCACCTCGGCAAAGGGAAAGCGGGCCGTGAAGGTGCTCTGGGCAAAGCGCGGCAGGCCGAGGCCCAGACGGGCGTCACCCCGGCCCGCTCGCGGATTGCGGAAGCGGCGCCACGAGGGTACGGGCCCCTCCACCACGCGCGCGATGGTATAGGGCTTGCGGACCGAAATGGCGGCGAAGGCGCCGGGCTCGCAATGCAGGTCCGGGCGGTGTCGGATCGAGGCCTGCGTCAGGCCGCCGATGCCGTCCAGGCAGACCATGCCGGCGCCGATGCCGCCGAGCGGAAAGGCGATCTGGTCGAGTTGGCGACCGCTGTAGCGGGCCATCGAGGCAGGAAAGGCAGACATGCTAAAATCAGGCTAGGCGTTGCGCAGGACCGCGACGTCGAAGGAGGGCAGGCGGACCTCGGTCTCCACGGTCTCGCCCGAAAATGCGTCCCGATAGGGGCGGGGCAAGGGCACGACTTGCTGCTCGGCCGTGTGGTTGAGCAGGAAGACGAGGCGGCGTTGGCCTGCGGCATCCGCGCGGACCGAGAGCTCGACGCCCGGCGGCACCGCGATTTCGGGCGTGATTTGGGCCTCCTGCAACAGCGTGCGGATCAGGGAGGCATAGAATGCCGGCTCCTGGACGACCGTGCCGAGATACCAGCCCTGACCCTGACCGAAGCGGTGGCGGGTGAGGGCCGCGTAATCCCCCAGAAACGGGTGCACGTAGCGCGCGATCGGCTCGGCGGTTTCCGGCGTCAGCCAGTCGGCGTAGTGGATTGCGGTGGCGGTCTCCGGGAAAGGCGTATCCTGGCCCTCAAAAGCGAGCGGTACCTGCATGGTGTCCTTGCCGAAGCTGCCGTATTCATCGATGCGCACGCCGAGCATCGGGCGCAGGAGCCCTGGCAGGGTCAGCTCGTAGCAGCGGTTGCAGCCGTCCTTTACCCCGCTGCGCGCGTCGACCAGCACGATGCCGCCGCCTTGCACGAAGGCTTCCAGCGCCTCCGCCAGGGCAGCCGTGACGACGTACTGGCGCGAGACGATCAGCAGCCGATAGCCGGAGAAATCGCGGTCGGGTGGGATCACGTCGAGGTTGACGCCGGCGTCGAAGCAGGCCTGGTGGTAGCGCTTGAGCGATTCGATATAGTCGTTGTGCTCAAACTGCGGCTGGAATTCCGTGCCCCAGAGGCTGTCGTAGTCGTAGAGCATGGCCGCCCGGGCCTGGACGGTCGTGCCTTCGAGCAAGGGCGCCAGCTGGTGAAATTCGCGCGCCGTCTCGGCGGCCTCACGGTAACGCCGGCCCGGCACCCCATCGTGCCCCAGCAAACCGTGCCAGTACTGTTCGGCTCCGGTTGTGCAGGTGCGCCAGCGAAACCATGTCATGCCGTCGCAACCGTGGGCGAGTTGCTGGTAGGCGACGCTGCGGATCTCGCCCGGCCACGGGTTGCGCATAAAGGTGGGGCCGCCGGGCGGGCCGGCCGTCTGCTCGAGGATCCAGTAGTTGCGCGCCTTGTGCCCGCGAGTCAGATCGGCCACCAGCGAGGCCTCGTAACGCACCGTCTGCGAGTTCCAGACGGGGTAGTTGTCCCAGCTGACGAAGTCCAGCTCACGGGCCAACTCGTGGTAATTCACCTGGGTGAAGAGCGACATCAGGTTGTGCGTGATGAAGCGGTCCGGGAAGTGCGGGCGCAGGATGTCGATCTGCTCCTGTTGGAAGGTGACGTTGAGCCAGCTGTAGTGGCGTTTCCAATCCAGCATCGCCCCGGGATTGCTGATCCAGTAGTCCGGGATCTCGATCTGCGACCAGTCGTCGAGCGTGTGCCCCCAGAAGTGCGTGCCCCAGGCTGCATTGAGCGCGCCGATGGTGCCGTATTTGTCCTGCAACCACTGCTGAAAGCTCTTCCGGCAGTGGTGGCAATAGCAGACGGGCTCCTGCAGTTCGTTGTCCGTCTGCCAACCGATAATGGTCTCGTGCCCCGCATAGTGCTCGGCCATCGCGCGGGTGATGTCCCGCGAGAGCCGGCGGAAATCCGGCTGGGAGAGGCAGGCGTTTTTGCGTGCGCCCCAGCGGATGCGTTGCCCGTTGCGCTTCACGGCGAGCGCCTCCGGGTATTTTTGCGCGACCCAGGCGGGCATGGAGGCCGTGGGGGTGCAGAAGAGCGCTTTGAGCCCCGCCCGCTGGAGATCCTCGAGCAGGCGGTCCCAGAAGCTGAAGTCGTAGTGACCTTCGCGGGGCTCCAGATGCACCCAGTCAAACTCGGCGACGCGGACGGTGTTGAAGCCCGCTTCGCGCATCAGGCGCAAGTCGGTCGGGCGGCGTTCGATCGACCAATGTTCGGGGTAGTAGGCGACTCCGATCGGAAATTCCTGTGGCATAAATCGACTGTAGATCTGTAAGGGGCTCAGGCGTGGCAGGCGCAGGCTTCGTGGGTGGGTTCGCTAGAGACGGGTTCCGGGGCGGCCTGGGGGATGACCGACAGGTCGGCTTCGGTCTCGCTGTATTTGAGGCCGAGGAAACCGGCGGCGTAGGCGAGGCGGCGCCCGTAAGGCCGTAGCTCAGCACCTGGTGCGTGCCCAGCAGCGTATCGAGGAACGCCTGGGAAGACGCCACGTGCAGGCGGATTTGCGTGTGACAGGCCGGCAGCTTGCGCTGGCGCTCGGTCCAACCCGTATGGCAGGTCATCTCCTGCGCGTTGACGCTGATGCGTGCGATGCTGGCGACCTGGGCGTCGGGCAGGACGACCTCCGGCGAGACGCCGCGCCCGCTCTCGTGGTGGCGCATGAGGCTGAACTTGAGGTCCTGATGGCAGGCGCAGGTGGGGGCGGTGCAGTGCACGAGGTCCACCGCGTTGTTCGCGTGCACGATCGGGTTGGCGATCCAGACGAAGTCCGCGCCGAGGGATTTGAGCAGGAAGAGCGTGAGGGCGGCGTCCAGATCGCCTTCGCACGCGCCAATGGCGTTGGCGGAGTCGTTGAGCGCGCTCAGGGCGAGGCAACTGGTGGTATCGAGGTCGCCGATCATGCTGAAGCAGGCCATGGAGAGCCCGTCGGCCTCGTGGGAAGCCAGCAACTGACGCATGGCGACGGTCACGCGGCAGGCCTTGAGGATGTCGCTGGGCTGGACGGAGATCAGGCGCGGGGCTTGGGCCAGCCAGCGGTCGGCCTCGTCCTGGGCATCGGCATCGGTGACGGTGTGGTAGACCGCGTAGAGCGCCTCGCGCTCGAGCGGGATCACCTCGGTATGGACGCGGGAAAGGATTTGTTGCGGCGAGCGGCAGCTGTTGATGACCCACGGCTCGGTCTCGCCGATCTTGAGTAGACGGGCGCGGCTGAGGCGGGTGGCGGCCTGGGCGGCGATGGCGTAATCCGCCACCTCGGCGAGGGAGGCGAGCCAGTTGATGCGTTTGCCCTTGAGGCGGCAGGAGGCGAAAAAGTCGGTGCTGGCGGGGTGGGCGTTGGCGTGCAGGAGGCGCCCGGCCAGGTCGGCGGGCATGGCCTCGGGCAGGTAGGCCGCAAAGAGGCCCAGGCAGTCGCGCGTGTCCGAGAGGCGCAGCATCCACGGCTGCACGCCACCGCTCAACGGCACGACGAGGCAGGGCGTCTGGCTCTTGTTGGTGAGGTCTCCCAGGTCTTCTGCCCGGTCGACGCGGCGGAAGGAGAAGTCCCCTTGGGTGCAGGTAGACAGCAGGGCTTCGACCTGGGCAAACAGATCGGTCCGGGCGGCGGCGTCGGGCCAGTAGACGGGCGACGCGAAAAGAAAAACCTCCAGGGGGTAGGAGGTCGTGAGTTGGTTAGAAGGGTGCATTGATGTCGGTTACGGGGGTGCCGCGCATGCGCGTGAGGTGCTGTTTCACTTCTTCGATCACGTCCTGCACGTCGCGATAGTCTTCTTCGAGCAGGTGATCGGTCCAACGCGAGCCGTAGCGCACGTGGTTGATTTCGTCCGACCAGTCCTGATCGGCAAAGAGCTGGCTGCGGTCGTCGCCATTGGTCTCGTATTCCTTCATGCGCTTGGGCTTGCGCGGCATGAAGTAGGCTTCGAGGCCGCGTGTGAGGTAGGCGACGCGGTGCAGCACGGGCAGGCCCTGCGACTCCTCGTAGAGGATGGGGTTGACCCGGTCGGGTTCGACGCCCAGTTCGCGCAGGCGCACGGTGCCGAACTCGCTGTGCCGGGCCTCGTCCCAGAAGTGCCGGCTGAAGTCGGCGAAGAACTCCCAGGGGTAGTCGCCGTCGCTGGCATCGAAGAGGATGCTGGCCAGCAGGGCCGCGGCGTAAAACTCGTTGAAGAAGACCCGGAACTGCTCGACGGTGGCCTGTTCGGGGCTCATCTGCAGGCGGTCTTCGTAGCTGGCGAGGCTGCCGATGGTGATCTTGTCGTCGAAGACGATCGTGGCCGGGCGCTCGAAGCGGGGCGCGGCAAAGGCCGCCGGCTTGTCGCCGGTCGCGTCCTGGCCGTGGATGCCGCCGATGTGCGTGACCCAGGCGCTGACGTGTTCGGCCCAGGCACTGTCGCCGCCCAATGGCAGGGAATCGTACCAGGCGACCTGCGCCTGCAGGTCCAGCAGGATGCGGCGCAGTAACCGGTGCTCGTTGGCATTGCCCACCGGGTCGACCTGGGTGAGGTCGTCCTCGATCGTCTGGACCAACTGGCGGGTGAGCACGCCGTAGAAGCCCTGCAGAAACGCGGTGTCGTCCGGCGCGTGCAACACCTCTTCGAGCAGGGCCTTCAACTCGGGGCGGATGCTGGCGTCGGGGTTGCCGGAGCGCATCTCCTTCAGGCGGGCGCGCATCCAGGTAACATGTTCGGCGGCGTCGTAGAGGTGGTAGGCCAGCTTGTATTTGCGCTCGAAGTCGCCCAGGCGCAGGAACCAGCCGGCGAGGATTTTCAGGCGGGCCCGTTCGACCGCCACGAGATTGCGCAGCCGGGTGGAGGTTTGGGCGATGCTGAGGCCGTTGACAAGGAGAGTGTCCATGAAGGGGAAGGGGAGGAGGGTGAATGAAAAGGGGTAGCGGACCGACGCTGTCGTCGGCCCGCTCCAGCTCAAGTTGGGCTGGTGTCTGGTCTTTGGGTATGGAGAGTCACTACAACCAAAATGTGAAGCGGCGGCACATTGTTCGGTAAAGCGGCCAATGCGGCGTCAACACCGTCCCTTTATCCCGGAAATGCCGCACCCTCGCCAGTGGGGGCTCACGCAACGTTGAGCCGGGCGCGGCGGGCTCAACGTTGACTGCGAATGGCTCGAAATTGGGCGTATCGACGCGCTTGATCCGCCTCATCCAGAGGCCAGCTGTCACCGTTCCCTTACCCCCCTCGGCGGTGCCAGCACGATCGGGACTCCTGCCGTCCCGATCGGCCTCCGGTTCCTACCCCTGGAAGGCTTTGGCCTCATTTCACTACCACCCTGTATCGCTCATGACGCACTCCTTCACTCCTGCAAAGTCCTCTTTGCGCTTTAGTCGCCTGCTCTTGTTGGGTGGGCTGGCGCTGGCCCCATCGCTGCGGGCCGAGCTGATTACCCAGACCGGCTATAACGGCGGCGGCGAATCCTGGGAAACCGGCGCCGACTGGAGCAATGGTCTGCCCGCTCAGGCCGGCAACGACTACATCAACAATGCCGGGCTCAATACGCTGCTCTCGCGCACGCCGGAAGGCACCTCCGTTGAGTTCCCTGGCGACTCGCTGACCATCGCCAACACCAGTGTGATCTACGCCCGCGCGGCCACGGTCACGATTGCGGACTTCCGCCTGGACAACGGCCAAATGGCCTTTGCCGACGATACCTACCCGGAGGCCATCGAGCTGGCAGGAGGGCTGACGCTGCTCGCGGGCGGCGGTTACTTCAATACCGCACACGGCGATTACGCGGGCGTCTTTGAGATCACGGCCGACATTTCCGGCGTGGGTGCGCTGAACGCGCAGATGATGCCGATCGCATTCGCCGACCCCTCCACGACGACCTCGACGGTCGAGATCGTGCTCTCGGGCAATAACACCTACGAGGGCGGCACCCTGGCGGGTCTGCGCGGCATTGTCACGACGATGGCCGACGGCGCTCTCGGTACGGGCGACGTCACGGTTTCTTCCACCGGCCAGTTGAATCTTGGCGGCGGCACCACGCACGATTACATCGACGACGCGGCCACGCTGACGGTCGAAGCCGGCGGCCTGGTGGACCTCAATTTCACGGGTACCGATACCGTCGGTGCGGTGGTGCTCGACGGCACCGAAGGCGAGACGGGCACCTATGGTGCGGTCGGTTCCGGCGCGGACCACGAGAGTGCGGTTTCTCCGGCACGGGCCTGCTCGAGATCCCGGCGGTCGAGACGCTGATCCATCAGACGGGTTACAACAGCGGCGGTGAGTCCTGGGAAACGGGTGCGGACTGGAGCAACGGGCTCCCGGCGCAGGCGGGCTTTGACTACATCAACGAGCAGGGCCGCGATTCGGGGCTCTCGCGCACGCCGGAGGGAACTTCCGTGGAATTCCCGGGCGATTCGCTGACGATGGCCAATACGAGCGTGATCTATGCCCGCGCGGCCACGATCACGATTGCGGACTTCCGTCTCGACAACGGCCAGATGGCGTTTGCCGACAATACCTACCCGGCGGCGATCGAGTTGGCGGGCGGCCTGACGCTGCTCGATGGCGGCGGCTATTTCAACACCGCACACAGCGACTATCCAGGTGTTTTCAACATCACGGCCGACATCTCCGGCGTGGGCGCGTTGAACGCCCAGATGATGGCGATCGCGTTTGCCGATCCCTCCACGACGACCTCGACGGTCGAAATCGTGCTGACGGGTAACAACACCTACGAAGGCGGCACGCTCGCCGGCTTGCGCGGTATCGTGACCGCCGCAGTCGACGGTGCGCTGGGCACGGGCGACGTTATGGTCAGCTCGACCGGCACGCTGCACCTGACGGGCGGCACCACCAACGACTACATCGACGACGGTGCGATGGTGGAAGTGGCCTCCGGTGGGGTCGTGAACCTCGACTTTACGGGCACCGATGTGATCGGTGGCCTTTCGATCGCCGGCACCGAGGCCGAAGGTGGCACCTGGGGTGCCGTGGGCTCGGGCGCCGACCATGAGAGCGACGCCTTGACCGGCACGGGCATGTTGCAGATCCCCGGTGACGAGACCATCGTGTATCAGACGGGCTACAACAGCGGCGGTGAGTCCTGGGAGACGGGTGCGGACTGGAGCAATGGGCTCCCGGCGCAGGCGGGCTTCCACTACGTCAACGAGCTGGGCCGCGATTCAGGGCTCTCGCGCACGCCGGAAGGCACCTCCGTGGAGTTCCCCGGTGAGTCGCTGACGCTGGCCAATACCAGTGTGATCTACGCCCGCGCGGCCACGGTCACGATTGCGGACTTCCGCCTGGACAACGGCCAGATGGCATTTGCCGACAACACCTACCCGGCGGCGATCGAATTGGCGGGCGGGCTGACCCTGCTCGAGGGCGGCGGCTATTTCAATACCGCCCATGGCGACTATGCGGGTGTCTTCAACATCACGGCCGACGTTTCCGGCACGGGCATGCTGAACGCCCAGATGATGCCGATCTCGTTTGCCGACCCCTCCACGACGACCTCGACGGTCGAGATCGTGCTGACGGGCGACAACACCTACGAGGGCGGCACGCTCGCTGGTCTGCGCGGCATCGTGACCGCCGCGGTGGACGGTGCGCTGGGCACGGGCGACGTCACGGTCAGCGAGACCGGCACGCTGCACCTGACCGGCGGCACCACCCACGATTACATCGACGACAGCGCCACGGTGAACCTCGCCCCCGGCGGGGTGTTGAACCTCGACTTTACGGGTACCGACATGATCGGCGCCCTCCTGATGGACGGAACGCTGGCCGATGCGGGCACCTGGGGTGCCGTCGGCTCCGGCGCGGATTTCGAGAGTGAACAAATAGAAGGTGAAGGGTATCTACAGGTCCCCGGTGCCGGGATTGATCATATCGTCAACCGGGACAAGCGCGTCTTCGACGGGGAGGTCGAAGGCGCGCAACCCGGGGACCGGTTGCTGCTGGAGGCGGGCGAACGTGCCGCCATCACCTTCCGCAACCTGCATGGCTCCGAGGCCCACCCGATCGTGATCGTCAACGACGGCGGCCGCGTCACCTTCTCGGGCACGGACTTCGCGGCTGTGGCGTTCGAGAACTGTAGCCACGTGCGCTTCACGGGCACGGGTTCGTCCGACTATTTCTACGGGATCGAGGCCACCGGCTCTTCGACCATGGGCATCGCGGTCCACGAGTTTTCGACCAACGTCGAGGTGGATCACTGCGAGGTCCACGGGGTCAACTTTGCCGGGATCATGGCCAAAACGGATCCGAAGTGCGACCTGTCGGCCAACCGCGACAACTTCGTGATGTATGACACCGTGCTGCACCACAACCTCGTCTACGAGGTCGGCGGCGAAGGCTTCTACATCGGTTTCTCCTTCTACGGTGGCTACAGCAGCACGGCAGGTTGCGAGGGCACGACCCTCTACCCGCACGTGCTCGATGGCGTGAAGATCTACCGCAACATCGTGCACCACACGGGCCTCGAAGGCATCCAGGTGGGCTGCGCGACTTCGGACTGCGAGATCTACAAGAACCACGTCACCTTCACGGGGCTGACCAACCAGCAATACCAGAACCGCGGCGTCCAGCTCGGTGGAGGCACGGGCGGTAAGTTCTACCAGAACTACATCGCCGATGTGCCGGCAACGGGCCTGATCGTGCAGGGCTACGGTGACAACGAGATCTACGACAACGTGATCGTGCGCACCGGCGGCGTCTTCCTGGACAAGGGGCCGGAACCGACTTCCAACCAGGGCTTCAAGGTCTTCAACAATACGATCGTGGACTCCGAGATCGGCATCAACCTCTACGCCACGGACGTCCTGCAAAACCAGATCAAGAACAACCTGGTCGTGAACTCCAGCGGTGAGGACATCCGCCGGCTCAGCAGCTCGGTGCCGTGGGAACTCGAAGGCAACCTGACCTACGATACCGCGGCCGAAGCCGGCTTTGTCGATGCCGAGAACGATGACTACAGCCTGGCGAGCGGCTCGGCCGCCCTCGACGCCGGCGTGGATCTCTCCGCGCAGATGCCGGCCGTGGACTACGAGGGCAAGGTGCGGGAGAGTGATTGGGATGTCGGCGCCTACGAGGGCCAATGGCTGCTCAAGGACGAGCCCACAACGCTGCGCGGGATGACCGACACCGGCGCGGGCATGGCCACCTCGACGTGGTTCGGCACCTTCTCGCTGGATGACTACCCCTGGCTCGGCCACGACCGCCTCGGCTGGCTCTACGCCTACGACGACGAGATCGACAGCCTCTGGCTGTGGTCGCCCACCGCCGATTCGTGGCTCTGGACCTCGCGCTTCTGCTTCCCGTTTGCCTGGAGCGATGCGGGGACCACCTGGCTGTATTTCTACCTCCACGAAGGCGAAGCGGTCTGGGCCTACAACTACTCGACCTCCGCGTGGGAATTCTACGCCGAGTAGCGCACCGAAAGGATACGGATATCATGGATGCACAGATTGCAGTTGTCGGGGCCCTGGACACCAAGGGCGCGGAGTTCAGCTTCCTTTGCGAGCGGATCCGCGCCGCCGGTGGACGGCCCCTGTTGATCGATTTCGGCGTGCTCGGCGACCCCGAGATCCAGGCCGATGTGACCGCGCAGGAAGTCGCCCGGGCGGGCGGCGGAGACCTGGATGCCATGCGCCAGGAGCGGCACAAGGACTATTGCATGCGCACGATGTCGGCGGGGTTGCGGGCGGTCGTCCGCTCCCTGTTCGACGAGGGGCGCTTGCAAGGCATCATCGGCATGGGCGGCAGCGGGGGCACGTCGATCGCGACGAGCGCCATGCGCGCCCTGCCGGTGGCGGTGCCCAAGCTGATGGTCTCGACCGTCGGGGGCGGCAACGTCAGCGCCTACGCCGGGACGAAGGACATCACCTTCATGCCCTCGGTCGTGGACGTGGCGGGCCTCAACCAGCTCAGTCGCGACATCTACGCCAATGCCGCCGGGGCGATCGTGGGCATGGTCCACCGGGCTCCGGTGGAGGCCGAGGCGGTTGAGCGGCCCATCGTGGCCGCCTCGATGTTTGGCAACACCACCCAGGCGGTGGACGGTGCGCGAAAGATCTTCGAGGCGCGTGATCTCGAGGTGCTGGTCTTTCACGCCACCGGTGTCGGCGGGCGCACGATGGAAGACCTGATCGCCTCGGGCTACATCAGCGCGTCCTTCGACTTGACCACGACGGAGCTCGCCGACTGCGTCTGCGGCGGTGTGTTCGATGCCGGGCCGGAGCGTTGCCTCGCCGCGGCCCAGGCCGGCGTCCCGACGGTGCTCGTGCCCGGTTGTGTGGACATGGCCAACTTTGGCGGGCGCGCCACCGTGCCGGCCCAGTATCAGAACCGCCTGCTCTACGAGTGGAATCCCGATATCACGCTGTTGCGCACCAATGCCGAGGAGAACCGCAAGATGGGGCAGATGATCGCCCAGGCGGCCAACGCTTCGACCGGGCCGGTGGAGATCCTGTTGCCCCTCAAGGGCGTGTCCATGCTGGATGCGCCTGGTGAGATGTTTTGGGACCCGGAGGCCGACGCAGCCTGTTTTGACGCGATCCGCGAGTACCTCAAGCCGGGCATCCCGCTGCGCGAGCTCGACCTCAACATCAACGATCCGGAGTTCGCCCGGGCGGCGGCCGAGCGTCTGCTGGCCCTGCTGGTGGGCTCCTGAACCCTTGCGTTTTTCTTATGTCGATAGCACGAACTGAAATCATCCGCCGCCTGCGTGCGCAGGTCGCCGAAGGACGTCCCATCGTCGGCTGTGGCGCCGGCACCGGCATCTCGGCCAAGATGGCCGAAGCCGGCGGCGCGGATCTCATCATCATTTACAACTCGGGCCGTTTTCGCATGGCCGGTCGGGGCTCTCTCGCGGGCCTCATGCCCTATGGCGACGCCAACGCGATCGTGATGGAGATGGCGCAGGAGGTCTTGCCCGTGGTGCGCGATACCGCCGTATTGGCGGGCGTGTGCGGCACGGATCCCTTCCGGCTGATGCCCGTCTTCCTCGAAGACCTCAAGCGCGCGGGCTTCTCCGGCGTGCAGAACTTCCCGACCGTGGGCCTGATCGATGGCGACTTCCGCGCCAATCTGGAGGGCACCGGCATGGGCTACGCCAAGGAGGTGGAAATGATCCGCCTGGCGCATGAGCTGGATCTGTTTACCTCGCCCTACGTCTTTGATGTGGAGCAGGCGCGGGCCATGACCGAGGCCGGGGCCGACCAGCTGGTGGCCCACGTCGGCCTGACGAACTCCGGCAGCATCGGGGCATCCGTCGCGCTCGGGCTCGAGCAGGCGATGCAACAGGTGCTGGAGATCGCGGCCGCGGCGCGCCAAATCCGCCCCGACATCCTCGTGATCTGCCACGGCGGGCCCTTCGATGAGCCCGACAACGTGGCCAAGGCCCTGCAGGGCATGCCCGGCATCGAAGGTTTCTTCGGCGCCTCCAGCATCGAGCGCTTGCCGACCGAGCGCGCGATTTCCAGCCAGGTGGCTGCCTTCAAGTCCACCGGGCTGGCCGGTTCCTGATTCCTCTGACCCCAATCCCATGAAACGCCTTTCCTGCTCCTGCTTCCAATCTCTGCTGCTGCTTGCCGGAACCGTCGCCGCCCCGCTCTCGACGTGGGCGGTGACGTACCCGGCGGTCAACGAGACGAACTTCCCTTCGGGCACCTTCAGTGACGGTAACCCGACGGATATTTTCTATCGTTACTTCGTGCCGAGCGGTTACGACCCGGACGATGCTTCGACGCTCTACCCGCTGGTCTTGTACTTACACGGCCAAGGGCCTTCGGGCACGGACAGCAGCCACCTCAACGGTGGGGGCGGGGGCTCGATGATCTTCATCTCGAGCGACTCGCCGGACAACCAGTCTGCCTACCCGTGCTTTTACCTCGCGCCGCAGTTGCCGGCCAGTAACACGGTCACGAACTGGTCGGATCCGGGCTACATCGCGGAGCAGATCGCGGGGCTGGTGGGGCAGTTCGTCCAGGACTTCAACATCGATCCCGACCGGATTTACGTGACGGGCGTTTCCATGGGCGGTGGGGGCACCTTTGCCCAGGCTACCCGCCACCCCAACCGCTACGCTGCCGCCGTGCCGCTGGCGGGGTGGGGCGACGGCAAGGAAGCGGATTACCTGCACTTGCCGCTGTGGGCCGGCCATTCCAACGACGACCCCCGGGTGCCGGTCTCGAGCACCGATACGCCGATCGCCAATCTGCGCGCGCTGGGCGGCGACCCGATCTACACGCGCACGGCCACCGGCGGTCACGGGGGGCCTTCTTCGCTCTTTTTCAGTGCGGGCCACCCGCTGGTGCCGTGGATGATGGCCCAGCGCCGGGGCGAGCCCAACGACAGCAGCCTGCTGAGCCTCAACATCACGCAGCCGGAGACGGACGGTACCTATATCGCCACTACGGACAGCGTGGACCTCGCGGGCACTGCGCAAGGGAACACCTTCACTGAGATGGAGTGGAAGAACCTGCGCAGCAACGATACCGGCGACATGACCGCTGCGGCCGATTGGTCCGTCACGGCGGTGCCGCTTCGCAGCGGGCTCAACCGTGTGCGCGTGCTGGGCACTACCGGCTCGTTCACCAGTCAGCCCAACGGCAATACCACGCTCTCCGATACGATTACGATCGTGGAGCGGGCCGAAGGAGATACGGTCGCGCCGGAGATCGCGGTTGCGCACCCGTCCTACGTCGGGGACCGCTTCCTCACCTCGCATTCGACCTTGGAGCTTTCGGGCACGGCGTCGGACGACATGGCGGTGGATCGCATCACCTGGTCGAGCGACCGCCTGGGGCACGGCATTGCTTCGGGCACGACCGACTGGTGGCTGTCGGACATCGACCTGTTCCCCGGTGAGAACCACATCACGCTCACGGTCTGGGACATCGCCGACAATTCCACCACCGAGACCCTGGCCGTCGTCTACGATCCAGACCTCGTGCCGCCGGAAGTGGTGGCCTGGGGACCGACGGACGATGCGTCCGATGCCGACGTGACGGTGACGTTCCGGTGGCTGAAGAGTCAGACCGCCTACAGCTGGTCGGTCCAGTCCTGCCCGGACCCTGCGGCGGGGCAATGGCAGGCCCTCGAGCCGGCTGCGAGCAGCACCGAGGACGATCCGGACGACGCGGCTTACGCGCGGGTGACGGTCGAACTCAACCTGGGCGCCGCTGCCGATACCCGCGCCCTCATGCGTGTCGTCGCCCAACCGGCGGACTAACCCCTGACCTTTATCGATCATGAAAGCGATTTTTCCGGTTCTGGCGGCGTGTGCCATCGCAGCCCAGCTCAGCGGCGCGACGGCTACCGTGCGCTTCGAAGTATTCCAGCAAGTGGACGACTACCAGCTGCTGACGAGCGACGAAGACCTGCGCTTCATCGCCTATGACGAGGTGGAGGGGGCGGAGGCCACGACGCACCTCTTTTTCTCCGGGCTGGCGGCGATCTACACCGATTCGACGGTGGCCGATGCCCGCTATGCCGCCGTGGATGCGGAGACGGCTACGGTCTACGATGTCGGCCACCTGTATCTGACCCTGCCGGATGCCCTGGCGGACGACTCGGGGGCCTCCTCCGGCCTGTTCGGCGTCGTGCCGCGCAATGGCCAGTGGAGCAACTACAGCGTCAGCACGCCCACGGTCTCGCCGGTCGGCGGGGCGGAGGGCGACTTTGTATTCGACGACGCGGGCCACGTGACCTTCGACGGCTTGGGCCGCCTGTCGTTGACTGGCACCTCGACCTTTGTCGTGGCGGACGAGCAGCACGTGGTGATCGAGCCGTATGCGCTCGGCTTCAGCAGCACCTCGTGGGGCTTCCGGCGCACGACCTTGCAGCGGCTCGACGGTGAGTTCATCGGCGTGTCGGTGGGCGGGGTGGTGAGCGCCTCCAACAATGCACCGCCGAGCTACGACGCCCAGATGTTTGCCGTGCGCGTGTTCGACGTGCCGGATGCGGACTTCGACGGCGTTCCCGATCTGGTGGATGACGACGTCACGGCCTTTGCCTACGTGGATGGCGCGTGGACCTACCACCCGGTTTCGGGCTGGGTCTACGGCTTCGGCCCGGTCTGGGGCTGGTCGGTCGTCACGGGGTTCAGCCACTACGACGCGCTGCCATGGATCTACACCTACGAAACCGGCTGGATCTATTACGGCGGTCGCAACGATTACGGCCTGTGGTACTGGATCCCCGAAACGGGGTGGGTGCTCACGGCCGACGATGCCGCCGGCGCATACGATTACGAGCCCTGGGGCGACGGCGACAAGATCTCCGGCTCGTTCTATTGAGCCGGGTGCATGGCGCCGGTGGATGTGCCGGCGCTATGGCACCTCTTCAAGGTGCTTTCGTCGAGGGAGGGCAACCGGTGGTATCGCCCGCTGGTGCGTGCTCAACCACCGGCTACGTTATGTGACCCCTTCGGGGTCGGTAACGGCAGACGCGGCAGGCGAACGTCGGTTCGCTCTGGATCGGCATCAAGCGGACGAGCGTCGTGTTTATGCCGTACCACCACCGGCTATAGGCTGGTACCTCTTCAGGATGCTGGGGCAGGCCGCCGTCTCCAGACAAGCCGCCGGTGAAAACGTGTAGATGCCAAGTCGGACGAACGGAACGCCTGACGCGCGATGGAGTGCGGCGCCTCCCGACGAGACCGGAGAGCGAGAGCGTGGGTGTTCGGTGAGAACGGGCGAGTATCAGCCGACGGCTTGCGTGGACGCTGCGCCCTATCGTGTCCCTTGGTGCGGACCCCGGAGGGGTCACAGCCTGTAGCCGGTGGTTGAGGGCCAGCAGGCCCGACACCACCGGAACCTTGCGCCCCGCAGACCGCATCCTGAAGGGATGCCACCGTAGCGGGTGAGAGGGGTTCGTTGCTGGCACCTCTTCAAGGTGCTTTCGTGGAGGATCGGCAACCGGTGGTGTCGCCCGCTGGTGCGTGCTCAACCACCGGCTACGTTATGTGACCCCTTCCGGGGTCGGCAACGGCAGACGCGGCGGGCGAACGTCGGGTTTCGTGGCTGATTGTCACGCCAGAACAGCGCGGCGGGATGCGCCGCAGTCCAAAACACGGCCTCGGCGGTTCGAGGGCTTGCGTGCACGCTGCGTCCCGTGGCGCGGACCCCCGGAGGGGTCACAAGCCTATAGCCGGTGGTTGAGGGCCCGGCAGGCCCGACACCACCGGAACCTTGCGCCCCGCGAACGCATCCTGAAGGGATGCCACCATAGCGGGTGAGAGGGGGCAACCGGCTGACATCCCTTCAGGATGGGTGCCCCTACATCGGGTTCGGATACAAAAAAATGCGGCGGTAACGCCGTTGCGGGCTCAACGTTGAGTAGACACACTTTGGACGCTGCTTCAGGATGGGGATATCCCCTTTTTCAGAGTCGACTCCTGCCTCTGAATCCTCCCCCGATTCCTACCCCTCCCTTACTGTGCCCACTCCTACCAAAAGCGTCACTTTGGCCGAGATCGCCAAGGTGGTGAAAATGTCCAAATCGGGCGTCTCGCGCGCCTTGCGCAACGACCCTTCCATCCCCGCCGCGACGTGTGAGCGCGTGCAAAAGGCGGCCGACCAGCTCGGTTTCGTCTCCGACCAGCGCATCTCGCGCGTTTACAGCATGATCCGCTTGCGTGGGCAGAGCACCTTCCGCAGCACGATCGGCTTCCTCAACGCCTACCCGTCGCGGGCGATCAACAAGGACCAGCCCCAGTGGTACCTCACCACGCTGTTCGAGAACGCGCGCGAGCGGGCGGCTGAGCTGGGCTACAAGCTCGACGAGATTTCGCTGGCCGACCCGCGTCTTTCGGACAAGCGCATCCAGAGCATCCTCGAGACCCGCGGAATCAAGGGGCTGTTGGTGCCGCCACTGCCGGACAACCTGCACGCGCTGCCGATCGACTGGAAGCGCTACGCTTGCGTGGCCATCACCTATACCTTGTTCGATCCGCCGCTGAACCGCGTGACGCCCAACCAGTATGAGAACATGCAGCTGGCGATCCAGGGCCTGGCCAAGCGGGGCTATCGCCGCATCGGGTTCATGATCTGGAAGGATTTCGGCAAGCGGGTGAACTACCACTTTCACGGGGCCTACTACGCCTACCAGCACGGCTTGCCGCCGGAGGACCGCGTGCCCATCCTGGAAGGGCTCAACGACGATTGGGACGGTCTGGATGAGTGGTATGCCACCTACCGGCCAGACGCGGTCATCGGCTGCGATCCCTCGTTTGTGGAGCTGTTTCATCGACGCGGTCTCTGTGCCGGTGAGGACCCGGTGGGCTACGTGAGCCTGGGGGGCGGTTACAGCGCGCCTCGCAGCCGCTTCCACCGCAAGGTCTCCTACATCTGCCAGAACACCGAAGACGTGGCGCGTTCGGGCATCGACATCCTGGTCGCTCAGATCGACCGCCGTGAGATGGGGGTGCCCGATGTGGCCAGCTCCGTGCACATCTGCGGCAAGTTGCTCGAGTGCGGCACCACTCCCGGCAAGGGCCGGGCCTACGCCTGATTTTTTACTATGTTACGCACCGGATTGGTTTCAGCGACGTTTCGCGGGCTCGAGCCTGCGGCGATCATCGAATTGGCGGCCCAGGCGGGCTGTGACGGCATCGAATGGAGCGGCGACGTGCATGTGCCCGCGGGCGAACTCGAGCTGGCCCGCACCGTGGGCGAGGCGACGCGCGCCGCCGGCCTGAGCGTGATCGCCTACGACAGCTACTACCGTGCGACGCCCGAGGAAACCTTCCAGCCGGTGCTCGACACGGCCCTGACGCTGGGGGCGCCGTTGATCCGGGTCTGGGCGGGGCGCAAGTCTTCGGCGGACATGCCACCCCGGGAGCGCCTGGACGTGGCGGCCCGGCTGGCAGTCGCGGCCCGGACGGCGGCGCGCTCCGGGCTGCGGGTGGCGACGGAATACCACAAGTGGTCGTTGACGGACGAGCTGGAGACGGCCCTGCAGCTACTGCGCGAGGTGGGCCCGTCTCCGCTGGAGACGTTGTGGCAAGGGTTTCGCTTTGGGGATGTGCGCGACGCGGAGGCCGAGCTGGAGGCGCTGGAGCCGTGGCTGGCCAACCTGCACGTGTTTTTCTGGGGGCCGGGCGGTTTCAAGGATCGCCGGCCCTTGCGTGAGGGCGCGGCGTTCTGGCAGCCCTTGCTGGCGCGCTACGCGAAGGACGACGTGGAGCGGCACGCCTCACTGGAGTTTGTGGCCGGCGACGCCCCGGAGCAGTTCCGGGACGACGTGGCCTGCCTCCAGGGCTGGATCCGCGCGCTACAGGACTGAGCGCGCGGCGATGACCTGGCGGTAATAATCGGCGCTGAGCTTGGGCGTGCGCTTTTGCGTCTCGTAGTTGACGTGCACCAGGCCGAAGCGCTTGGAGTAGCCGTCGGCCCACTCAAAGTTGTCGAGCAGGCTCCAGGCGAAGTAGCCGTGCAGCGGATAGCCTTCGGTCACGGCCCGATGGGCGGCGATGAGGTGGTTGCGCAGATACATGACGCGGTCGGTGTCGAGCACCTCGCCTTGCTGGTTCATGCGGTCGTCGCAGGCGCAGCCGTTTTCGGTCACGTAGACGGACTTTACCTGCCAGAGGTCGTGCAGGTGGCGGGCGACCCAATAAAGGATCTGCGGCCCCACGTAGAGCCAGGGCACGTCCATGCGCGGGTAGCCGGGCGGGTGGGGGATGAATTCGAAGCCCGGGGCCTGCTCGATCGCGCGCACATAGTGCGGGGTGTAGGTGTTGATGCCCACGAAGTCGAGCGGGCGGCTGATCCGGTCGAAATCCGCGGGATCGAATGCCGGGGCGTGCTCGCCTTCGGCGGCCAGGTATTCCGGCATGTAGCCGCCCTCGAGGATGGCGGTAAGGAAGTGGGCATCGAGGCGGCGCATGGCCTGCCGGGCGGCGGCGATGTGGGGCTCGGTCTCCATCACGGGCACGCAGACCTGGGTGTCTTGGGCGATGCCGACCTGCACGTCTGGGCGGCGGGCCTGCTGGCGGATGGCGGCGACGGCATCGCCGTGTGCGAGCAACGCGTGGTGGCGGATCTGGTTGCGCTCCCGACGGCTCAACTGCAGCCCCGGAGCAAACTCGCCCACGTGGTAGGCCCGATCTGTGAAGTTGATGAATTCGTTGATGGTGAAGAAGCGCGTCACCCGGTCGCTGAGGCGGCGCGAGACTTCACCGGCGTAGTGGGCGAAATCCTCGATGATGCGCGGGCTGCGCCAGCCGCCGTAGAGATCTTCGAGCGCCTGGGGCCAGTCCCAGTGAAAGACGGTGACCCAGGGCTCGATGCCGCGCTCGAGCAGGGTATCGACCAGGCGGTCGTAGAAGTCCCAGCCGGCTTCGTTGGCGTGGCGACCGTCGGGCATGACGCGCGGCCAGGCGATGGAAAAGCGGTAGGCCTGCAGGCCCAGGTGCGTCATCAGGTCGATGTCTTCGCGGTAGCGGTGGTAATGATCGCAGGCGCGGTCTCCGGAGTCGCCATTGTGGATGCGGCCGGGCTGGCGGCAAAAGGCGTCCCACACGGAGGGGCCGCGGCCGTCGGCGTCGTGGCCGCCCTCGATCTGGTAGGAAGAGGTGGCGCTACCCCAGAGGAACGACTCGGGAAAGGTGTAACAGGCGTCGGGTTGAGCCATGAATGCAGTGCGGTAAAGGTCGAAAAAAGACCCACATGGCGGGTGCCATGTGGGATGAGGTGACGATGAATGTTCCTGTGATGATGTCGTCCTACTGTTTGTAGATATAGACCCACTTGCCGGTGGACGGGTCTCCGTCTCCCTCCGAGACATATCCCCAGTTCTGGAGTCGGTTGATCCAGATGGTCGGATAGTAGTCCAACCAGACCGACCCCATGTAATCACCTGTATCGACCCAGTTGCCGGGCAGCAGGTCGTAATCCGAAAAGATGCCGGGGCCCTTGGCCGTGCTGCTCGTCGGGATGGTCAGGTTCTGGCCGTTCGGATCGATGTAGTAATCGTCGGAATAGCTGAGTGTGCCGGTATAGGGCGACGTGGGATTGTTGGCGTTGGTGGAGTACATCAGGCCAATCAGGTCGCCCGCATCGCGGCGGAAGATGGCGGTGTCGAAGGTACCACCGGCGCCGTCGGGGATGGGCACGTGCACGGGGGCGGTGTCGTTCGGGCCCTGCACGTAAAAGGTGGTCTCGTCGTTGGCGTTATCGATCACCATCCACACGTGGTACCAGTCCTGATAGGTATTGATGGCGGTGGTGGTGGCGTAGTTACCGCCGTCGCGCGGCTCCAGGGTGGGGAAGATGCGCGCTTGCGGGCCGTAGGAGTCGAAGCCGGTCGGCTGGGTCGGCACGCCATCCGTAAACTCGGGCTCCACGTCCGAGAGGCCGACCACGATGGGCAGCGAGTCGTTGGCGATACCGTAGACGCGGAAATACAGGGTGCCGGTCGTGCCGTCGGCGATGGGGGTATCGAGCACCCAGTTCATGTAGGTGACGGTCCACTCGGTGCCGTAGGTCGTGGGATCGCAGACAAATACGGTGTTGCTCGCATCCGTGGGGTCTTCCTCGTAAACGAAGTTCGGGCTCTCACGGTTGCCGAGGGTTACCAGATAGGTGTGGTCTGGATTTTGCGGGTCGCCTTCGAAGTCCTCGATCAGGTTCCAGTCGGCAAAGGCGGGCACGGCCAGGAGGCTGGTGAGGCTCAGGGCGAGGATACTTTGATACTTCATAGGGTAAGGTGGGGTCGTCGTTTGAGTAGATGAAGGTCGAAGCGATCACAGCGGTTGCTGCTGCGGTTCGCTTTCGATGTTCAACAGCTTAGGCAAGAGGCCTTTGGCCGAACAATCGGAGTTGCACTCAACGTTGAGGGGTTGAGTGGCTTGGTTGAAGAGGACGCTCGCTCCTATGTTCGGGACATGAGCTGCACCCCGGTCTTGCTGGGGCCCGAGCCAGGCTAGATGCTGACACCGGGTAGACGTGCAGTTCCCAACTTCCCCCCAAGTAAATTCCACCCCGACTCCTACGAAGATGCTGATGACCAGCCTTTTGCCGTACCCTGCGCGGCGTTTAGCAAAACCCCGCTACCTGACGACCCTGCTTGCCTGCGTGCTCTGCGCGACTCCTGCCTGGGCGCAAGATGACAACAGCGACGAAGAAGAGATCATTGAGCTGCCGGCGTTCGAAATCGTGACCGGCAAGGACGACCGCTACCTGTCCCCGGTCGCCCAGAGTGGCACGCCCATCAACATGGCGATCCGCGACGCTCCGCTCTCCCTCGAAACGGTCAATGCCGAGTTTATCGGCGACTTGCAGGCCGTGGACTCGCAGGAAGCGCTGGCTTATTCCGCCGGTGTGTTTCTCGAGAGCTTCGAAAACACGTCGACCGCCAACAGCGACTTTGAATCCCGCGACCGTTCGCCTTCCTCGTCCGCCAGCTCCGACGCGCCCTTCACCAATCAGGTGATCATCCGCGGCTATTCGGTGCCCAACCAGCAACGCTTCGGCTTCCGCATCGGTTCCATCGTGCCGGCCTACGGCGTGGTGATCGGCGGCTCGACCGACTCCGTCAATACCGAGCGCCTCGAAGTGGTGCGCGGCCCGGCCTCGCTGCTGTATGGCATCAACGTGCTCTCCGGGGTCGTCAACGTGCTGCCGCGCAAGCCCGTGGGGCAGTTCGGCGGTGAGGCTTCCGTCTCGGTGGGCAGCTACGACTTTTTCCGCAGCACGCTCGATGTAACGGGCCCGCTGACGGATACCCTCAACTACCGCATGGCGGCCGCCTACACCGAGGAGGGTGACTGGACGGACTACCTGCTGGACAAGAAGCAGTATTACGTGGGCCAGCTCGACTGGACGCCGGTCAAGAAGGTCAACCTGTTCCTGGAGGCGCAATACAGCAAGTCGCGGCGCGAGGGCGGCGGCCAGCAGTTCTTCGTGGACGGCGGCAGCATCAACGCGCAGGACTTCTACAACGAATACGACGAGCGCTACACCTTTGGGCGCGACTACTTCAACGAGGGCACCTTTACCGACGACAAGTGGGCCGGGCGCACCGACCCGCTGGGCAATGAGCTGCTGGGCGAGACCTACCTCGTCGAAAAGCCCGGCGTGGATTACACCTTCCCGGTGCTCGACCCCGGTACCCGCCTGTCCGGCCCCGACGTTTACCGCGAGCAAAAGGAGTACAGCCTGCTCTCGCTGCTCAACGTCCAGCCCTTTGAAGGCATGGAAGTGGAAATGGGCGCCTACTACACCCATACGGAGGTGGAAGAGCGCAACGTCTCCATGGCGGTCGTCACCAACGGACAAAACACGGTCAATCTCAACCGGATCAAGCTGAACCCCGAGGGTGCGGACGGCATCTGGGCGGGCATCGGCGAGCTGTTCCAGACGCCGGACAACCGCTCCACCGCGGCCGAGGACGCGCCGGCGATCGAAGACGTGCGCTTTGCGCGCTACTTCTGGTACAAGGAGCCGACGGAGGCCGACTCCCTGCAGCTGCGCTTCCGCTCAGCCTACACCTTCGACACCAACTTCTTCGACGGCGATCTGCCGATCGAGCACGCGTTGGTCGTGGGCGTGAACTACATCCAGGACGAGATGTCGTTCGTCACCGGCGGCGTCTCGGACGGTAACGTCTTTACCTTCGAGCAGGGCAACGAGAGCAACAACCGCTTTGCCGACGACCCCTACCACCTGCGCAACATCTTCGACTACTCCGTCATCCACTACAACGGTGAGGCGCTGGCCATTCCGGGTTACCTGACGACGAGCAGCCTGGAGGGCATCGACGATACCTCGGAAGACTACATCGTGCAGTCGGGCTGGCGGGATGCCACCTTGTGGTACAAGGGCCGCTACTTCGCCTACCAGGGCCAGTTCTGGGGCGACCGGGCCAACCTCGTGGCCGGGGTGCGTCAGGATGCTTACCAGGTGAAGGAGGCCGAGCAGCTGCGCGTGGTCGACCGCGATTACGTGACGGACGAGTGGATCGGTTCCGGCACGGAAGCGGGGCAATTTCCCGTGATCGACCGCCTGATCGGCTACGGCGACCAGCCCTATGTCTGGCAGGACGATTTGCCGGACTCGCTCAACGCGGGCATCGAGCAGTCGATCGAGCGCCTGCGGGCAGAGCAGCCCAATGGCACCGTGAGCTACAACTTCCCCGAAGACCAGAAGTTCACCACCAAGTTTTACGGCCTGAGCGTGCGGGTGCTCGACCCGGTTTCCGTCTTTTACGTGCACTCCGAGGGCGTGTTCCCCAACACGGGGCAACGTGACGGCGCCTACCAGCCGATCGACGCCGAGCAGACGACCAACGACGAAATCGGCGTGAAGTTCGAGCTGATGGAGGGCAAGATCTCCGGCTCGCTCGGCGTGTTCCGCATCAAGCGCGAAAACGCGGTCTGGAACTGGCTCTCCGCGCCCAATCCCGCGGCCTGGGCCAGCGGCCCGCTGGGCACGAGCGACAGCTTCTCGCCCGACGAGATCCGCGCGGGCAACGAGTCCATCAAGTATGGCGTGGGCGTCGAATACGTGGTGCAGGCCTTTGAGGAAGCGGGTATCGAATTGCCCGTGCGCCGCAAGCCCACCGGCTCCACCGACCCCGACCAATACCAGTTCAGCGCCAGCGACTTTGAGGAATACGGCGTCGTGGTGGTGGGCAAGCGCCCCTGGAACAATCCGGAGAGCCCCACGGCGGACCACACCTACTTCTTCATCGACTATGAGCTGATGAAGAGTGTGGAAAACAACCCGTTGACGCGCGCCATGGACATCGCGATCCGCGACCAGGCGGCCGCGGGTAACCCCATCAACTACTTCGGCCCCACGGGCGAGACCTACAACGCCTCGCAGACGGCCGTTTCGCCTGGTGCGAACGTGACCTACGAGGAAGAGGGTACGGGCTTTGACGGCAATATCATCTACAGCCCCAACGACAACTATCAGGTCGTCTTCACCTTCTCCAAGCAGAACCGCGAGGTGGTGGGCACCGGCTTCAACCTCGCCCCCGGCTACCAGGTAGACGGGCAGGGCGATCAGGTGGGCGACGAGATCTGGACGACGGAATACGACGTGTGGGTCTACCAGCTCGGGCCGGATGCCTTCGAGGATCCCAGCGACCCGACGACGCTCAAGTCTTCGGCACTCAACGGGGCCGACCTGTCGTTTGTGCCGGAGTATTCCCTGCGCCTGTGGAACCGCTACAACTTCAACGAAGGACCGCTGGAAGGCCTGGCCGTCGGCGGCGGGGTGCGCTGGAACAGCTCCATCCCGACCACGGCCGGGGTAGGGGGCCAGGAACTGGCCATCAACCGCTACCCGACGCCCGACATCCCGGCGCGGGCGGTGGTGGACCTCTTCACCTCCTACCGGACCGAGATCTGGGACCGCGAGTGGACCTTTTCGCTGATCGTGAACAACGTGCTGGACGATCACGAGGTGGACGAAGTCGCGGTTTACGACGTGGAGGATGGCGACCCCATCAAGCGTCGCACCCACCTTTACTACGATCCCGTCTCGTTCCGCCTGAACGTGAGCATGCGCTTCTAGCTGTATGACGGCTCATTTAGACAAAATCGTCATCGTCCTCTACCTGCTGTTTCTGGTGGGTATGGGGGCGGCGTTCCGCTCGTTCAACCGCAATATCGACGACTATATTCGCGGGGGCGCCCAGGGCACCTGGTGGCTGGTCGGGACCAGTATCCTGATGAGCGGCATCAGCGCCTTTACCTTCACGGGTAACTCCGGTGCGGCCTATGAAGCGGGCTTTACGCCGCTGATCATCTACATTGCACAGGTTTTTGCCTACCTCGTGGCGGCGATCTGGCTGGCCCCCTGGTTTCGCCAGACACGCGTCCTGACGGGTCCGGAGATTTTCCGGACCCGCTTCGGGATCGAGGTGGAGCAGTTCATCTCGTATTTCTCGTTCATCGTGGGCACGGTCACCGCGTCACTCGCCCTGTGGGGCGTGGCGACCTTTTGCAGCGTCATCTTCGAGATCCCGATCGAGTGGACGATCCTGGGGCTGGGGCTGGTCACGTTGGCGTATTCGACTGCCGGCGGCCGCTGGGGCGTGATGGCGACGGACTTTGTGCAGAGCCTCGTGCTCTTCCCCATCACCATCCTCGTGGCGGTGCTGAGCCTGCACGCGGTGGGCGGCATCTCGGGCTTTGTGGACAAGCTGCAGGGGCCCGAATTGCACGAGGCCTACCAGCTGATCAAGGAGCCCGGGGCCTTCCCGGCCGGCAAGTACAGCGTCAACTGGATCTTTGCGACCTTCCTGATCATGTTCTTCCAGGGGCTGAGCTTTTCCAACGCGCCCAAATACTTCAGCGTCAAGGACGGGCGGGAAGCCCGGTATGCGGCGCTGATGGCGGGCGTGTTGATGGGCATCGGCGGGCTGATCTGGTTTATCCCGCCCATGGTCGGGCGCATGCTCTTCTCTGAAGAGATCGCGTCGGCGGCGCTCTCGAACCCCCATGAGGCGGCCTACGCCGTGGTTGCGCGCAACTTGTTGCCCAACGGACTGCTCGGCGTGATGGTCATTGCCATGTTTTCGGCGACGATGAGTTCGCTGGATACGGGCCTCAACGGGGCCGCGGGCATCGTGGTGCGCAACATCATACCGCCGATTCGCGATCTCTTCGGGCGGGAGGAGCTGAGCCACAAGGGTCAACTCTACGCCGGCAAGATCACGACTCTGTGCCTGGGCGTCTCCATCATCGGCATGGCCTTTTACCTTTCGCAGCAAAAGGACCTGGGGCTGTTCGACGCGTTCTTTACGCTCACGACGGTCATCGGGCTGCCGACGGCGGTGCCGGCTATCGTGGCGGTATTCATCCGCCCCTTGCCGCGCTGGTCTTACTTCGTGGTCACCGGAGCCGGCGCACTTGTGTCGCTGACGTCGGTGATCCAGGAGACGGTCTTCGACATCCCATGGACGGTGCAGGAGCGCACGTTCTGGGTCTTCGGCGTGGGCACGGTCGCGTGCCTGGCCACCATCCCGTTTTACTGGAATCCGCGCTTCACTTCGGAGCGCTTTCGGGAGCGGGTGGACGCCTTTTACCGGCAGATGCACACGCCGGTGGACTTCGCCAAGGAGATCGTGGAGTCCCGCGACTTTACGCAACTGCAGATGATCGGGTTCTTCTCGATCGGGCTCGGTGTCTTCATCTGCTTCCTCGTCCTGTTGCCCAACCCGTGGGCCGGACGCCTTTCCATCCTGTTCGTCGGCGGTTTCTCCATCGGCATCGGTTCGCTCCTGCGCTTTGCCGCCTACCGGCTGCAGCAGCGTGAGCGTCGCCTCCGAGCCGGCCTGAAACCCGACGCTCCCAAAACCGACTCGTGAATCCCGACCTTTCTTCCCAACCCCGGGCCATTCTCAACCTGTCGGAGGCCATGTGGCAGCAGCTCTTTACGCCCCAGGCGGTGGCCGAGTTGCAAGAGCTCGTGACCTTCGACAGCGACCCGCCGACCCCGGCGGTGTTGAGCCTGCCCGAACAGCCACGCGACGACGTGCGCATCATGATCACCTCCTGGGGGGCGCGGCCGCTCGATGCCGCGTTGCTCGACAAGTTCCCCCGGCTGGAGCTGATGATGCACGCGGCCGGCACGGTGCGCGAAGTCCTGCCCGATCCCGCGGTGGGCGAGCGCATCAAGATCTGCACGGCCTCGCAAATCAACGCCCGCCCGGTAGCCGAGTTCACCCTCGGCATCATCCTCACCGCGCTGCGGGAGACCTTCTCGTGGCGCAAGCGCTTCCTGCTGGAAGGGCCGCAAATCTGGTGGGGCCAGCGCTCGGAGTTCCAGGGCGGCTACTACGGCAAGACGGTCTGCCTCGTCGGCTTCGGCGCGGTGGCGGAATACCTCATTTCGCTGCTCCGGCCCTTTGAGTTCGAGGTGTTGGTCGTCTCCGACTACCTGACCGAGGAAAAGGCCGCCGAGCTGCAGGTGACCAAGACGACCCTGCTCGAGGCCGCGCCGCGCGCCGATGTGGTGTCGCTGCACGAGGCCGACCTGCCACCGTATCGCGGCATGATCAACCGGGAGGTGCTGGAGGCGATGAAGCCCGGCGCCTGGCTGATCAACACCGCCCGCGGGCGCCTGATCGACGAAGAGGCCCTGATCGCCGTGCTCGAAAAGGGCCACATCTGGGCCGCACTCGACGTTGCCTGCGAAGAGCCGCCCCGCGACGGCCACCCGTTTTACCGTCTCGAAAACTGCATCCTCACGCCCCACATCGCGGGCTCGCTGCGCGGCGAACTGGCGCGCATCGGCGATTACGTGGTGCGTGAGATCCGCAACCACCTCGAAGGCAAGCCCTACGAGCACGAGCTGCGTCCGGCGAGCCTCGGCAAACGCGCCTGACCCCCATGAAATCGCTGCTCCGCTTCCTTCAATGCTGCGCTCTCTGCGTCGCGCCCCTCTGGGGCGTGGCGGCCACGATCACCATCCCGCCCGACTGCCGCACCTTCGACGGCCAGGAGCGGGAGGTGAAGCCGGGCACCGTGCTGGTGTTGCCGGCCGGTGAGCGCGGCCCCTTGACCTTTGCCCACTTGCAGGGCACGCCCGCACAGCCCATCCGCATCGTCAACGGCGAGGGGCGGGCGGTGCTGCGGGGCGAGGAATACTACGGCATCAAGTTTCGGGATTGCCGCTTCGTGCGCCTCACCGGCACCGGTAGCGACGCCCACCCCTACGGGATCGAGATCGCCGGCCCGTCGACCATGGGCATCGAGGTCAACGACCTGAGTTCGGATGTCGAGATCGACCACTGCGAGGTCCACGGGCAGCGCTTTGCGGGTATCACGGCCAAGACCGACCCGCGTTGCGACCTCTCGGCCAATCGCGGGCATTTCGTGATGCGCAACGTGCGCATCCACGACAACTTGATCCACCACGTGGGCGGCGAGGGGCTCTACATCGGCCACTCCTTTTACGGAGGCTATGCGAAGAACCAGGAGTGCCCCGACACCGTGCTGTATCCGCACACCGTCGTCGGGACCGAGCTGTACCGCAACATTGTGCACCACACCGACGCGGACGGCATCCAGCTGGGCTGCGGCACCGTCGATTGCCGGATCTACGACAACCACATCACCTTTTACGGTCAGAACCCCTTCGGCCCTTACCAGGACAACGGCATCCAGCTGGGTAACGGCACGGGTGCGTCCTGCTTTGGCAACTACATCGCCGACGGCCCGGGCATCGGTATCGTGGCGATCGGGCTGGCCAACAACGCGATCCACCACAACGTGCTGGTGCGCACCAAGGGCATTCGCCTGAGCGTCGGCGCCGAACCGGCGGACACGGGCTACCGCGTCTTCAGCAATACGCTGGTCGACACCCCGGGCCCGGCCATCTGGCTGACCCCGCATACGCCGGGTGTGCACGAGCTCTACGACAACCTGATGGTGGGCTGCGCGGGCGCGATCGAGGTGGCCGAAGGCGTTGAAGCCCGCCTCTCCGACAATCCCGAGTTCGAGACGCCGGCCCAGGCGGGCTTGTTGGAAGATGACCACCGCGCCCCGGAGGCACCGGCACCAGCGGCCGGCGCGTTCCCGGGACGGGTTCGTTAGGGCGACTCTATTCGCCGACCGTCTGGCGGTCGGCGGAGGAGAAGGCGATCATCAAGTGCGCCTCTTCGTGGCCCGTATTGCGGGCGCAGTGCCAGATGTTGGGGGCGATCGTCACGGAGTCGCCCGGGCCCATGGCAAACCAGCCGGCGCCGTCGACATAGTGGTCGATCGTGCCGGAGACCACGTGCAGCACCTCTTCGCAATTGGGGTGGTAGTGGCGGGGGTTGGCCGCGCCGGGGTTGAGCACGCACTTGCCGAGCGTCTGGTCGTTGCTCGTGTCGTCCTGGCCGGTCACGTACCAGTAGAGGCGGCCCCAGTCGAACACGGCCGGGGCGATCTTGTCTTGCGGAACGAAAGCGTAGGTTTTCATCGGTTAAAGGGCTTCGTAGTGGATGGGCACGGTCTTGCCGGTGTCGGCGGCCTGGACGATGGCATCGTAGAGCTTCATCGTCTGGTAAGACTGGTAGATCTCGGAGGGCACGGGGCCGGTATGGGTGCCGCGCAGGTGCTCCACAAACACGCGCAATTCCACGCCGTGGCCGGTCTCGTCGCCGCTGTCGCCCGCGCTGACGAAGGTCGGCGGTTCGCGCCATTCGCTCGTCTTGCCACCCTCGGCGATGCGGTATTGCGAGGAGTTGTGGATGCTCATGAAGTTGCCGCCCTCGAGCGTGATCTCGATCTCTTCGGTCGGGATCTGGAACGAGCGCCCGTCGGTCAGGTTCATCGAGCCGACCGCGCCGTTGGCAAACTGGAGGTTGACGGCGTAGGCGTGGTCTTCGCGCGCGAAGCAGGAGACCGCCTCGACCTGACCGAAGAGGTAGGCCACGAGGTCGATCGTGTGGATCGCGAAGTCGAGCAGGAAAGGCCGCGGGTGCGCGCCGGCGGGGTAGGTGGCCGAGGCGTAGTCGACGGAGATGGAGTAGCGCTGCAGCTCCCCATGGGCTTGCAGCCAGGCGGCGGCGCGCTGGTAGACGACGGCGTAGCGCTTCTTGAAGGCCGTCATGCACAGGCGGTCCTGTTGGCGGGCCACCCGGGCCACCGCCAGGGCGTCATCGGCGTTTTCGGCCGGCGGCTTTTCGGTGTAGACGGGCAGGCCGCGCTGCAGCATCTCGGTCGCGAGCCGGGCGTGCACCTTGGGCCCCACGCAGACGATCACGCCGTCGGGTTGCTCGGTGTCGAGCATCTGGCGGTAATCGGTGTAGGGGGTGCCGCCAAAGCGTCGGGCGTTGCGCTCGGCCTTCTCGCGGTCGAGGTCGCAGACGCCGACCAGGGCGCCGCCGGCGAGGCCGAGGAAGGGGTAGATCTTGCGGCTGGCCAGGTGGCCGCAGCCAATGATGCAGATGCGAGGGTCGCTCATAAAGTCACTCCTTCCACGTGGGCCAGGTATTCGCGCGCCTGGGCCAGGTAGCTCAAGGTGTTTTCGGGGTCGGCCACCTCCATTTCGATCACGTAGGGGTCTTGATAACCGTCGGCCGTGAGCTGGAGGAAAATGGCGGGCAGATCGACTTCGCCGGTGCCGTAGGGCACGCTCTGGGGGCCGATCATGTCCTTGACGTGCACGAGCCCGATGCGGCCCCGCAGCAGCGCGTAAGCCTCTTGCCAGGCGACGCCCACGGCGTGGAAGTGCCCGATCTCGAACAGGGCCCGCACGCGCGGGTCGATGCCCGCCAGCACCTCGCGGTAATCCGCCTCGCTCGAGATGGGCGAGCCCGCGTGGTTTTGCACCACCACGGTCACGTCGAGGTCTTCGATCGCGTCGAGGAAGGGCTTGGACGCACGGATGTAGGTCGGGCGGTCGGTCGCCTTGTAGATCAGGTAAGTCGCACCGGTGGCCACCGCGTAGCGCGCCGCGTGGATCGTCTCCTGGAGGCTCTCCTCATAGCGGGCGGGGTTGACCGGCGGTAGGTGAAAGGACGTGAAGCGCATGCCGAAGCGGGCGCCCAGATCGCGCACCGCCTGCGGGTCGCCGGTCACATCGACGGCGGAATGCGCCCAGCCGGTGAAGAGTTCATACCGGCTGAACCCGAGGGCACTGTAGGCCTGCAGCGTCTCCTCCAGCGTGAGCTTGGGGTGACAGCACGGGCTGATCACCAGATTGGTTTCGGGGGTGGGGTTGCTCATGATAGGGTCTGTGCCATCACCCTCTACCAATGCCGCACCCCGGTGAAGACAGCCGGCAACTCAACGTTGAGGGCGGGAATCGGCCCATTGCTGGCACCTCTTCAAGGTGCCCGCGTGGGGGGGGACGGCAACCGGTGGTGTCGCCCGCTGCGCGTGCTCAACCACCGGCTATAAGCTGGCATCCCTTCAGGATGCGGGGGTGGGGACCTCGCCCTTAAAAACGCGCCCGGCGTTCGACGGCAGGCGTAGACACCGCGCTCTGCCTTGTTCCCCCCGCACCAACCAGCGGCGAAAACGCACCAATGTCCCGTGCGACCTCCCGAGGGCGATGAGCATGCACGAACGCCAGCTCCTGCGCCGACCCCGGAGGGGTCACAGCCTGTAGCCGGTGGTTGAGGGGAGACCGCAGGGAACCCGACACCACCGGGATGCCCCCTCTCGCGATTGCACCCCGAAGGGCGTGCCATCGTTGCGGGTGGGAATCGCCTGTTGCTGGCACCTCTTCAAGGTGCCCGCGTTGGAGGAATGGGAACCGGTGGTGTCGCCCGCTGGCGCGTGCTCAACCACC
>Ga0163227_100083_pt1 | contig 34393 bp, 36 predicted proteins | sample MSEWel2016_09_14_2_FD_113148 | JGI IMG/M metagenome (GOLD analysis project Ga0163227, IMG submission 113148) | Subsurface microbial communities from deep shales in West Virginia, USA - MSEEL Well Study Marcellus 5H_2016_09_14 ...
CTTGAAGAGGTGCCACAGGTGTATCGTCGCCCGCTCGTGGCGACGGCACAGACACACATGACGAAGGGCCCATCTGTAGCGAGGTTGTTGCCAACCGAGGTCGGGTGCCTTGCCCGGCGACCCTGAAGGGGTCACAGCCTGTAGCCGGTGGTTGAGTCCGCTCTGCGGACGACACCACCGGAACCCGCGTGGAACAAACCAGCACCTTGAAGAGGTGCCACAGGTGTCTCTTTGTTCGTTCGCAGCGTCTGGTGAACGCGCCGCCTCACGCGTGTTCGCGCAAAAACACGCGCAGGTGCAGCTCCGGGCGGGCGATAGTGCGCCAGAGCCAATGCAGGTAGACGTCGCGCTGCTCCTCGTCGGGCAATTGCCAACCGTCCTCCTGCAGACGGATGCGACGGGTCAGCTCCTGCAGGGACAAGGCCGCACTCACGGAGATATTGAAGCTCTGAGTGAAGCCATACATCGGGATCTTCATCGTCAGGTCGGCCATCTCGAGCATCTTGGGGCTGGCGCCGTTGCTCTCGTTGCCGAAGCAGACCGCCAGGGGCCGATCGACCGGCAAATCGTAGAGCGAGACGGTGTCTTCCTGCAGGGCGGTGGCGACGACGAGGAAGCCCTGGTCCTTCAGCTCCTGCAGGCACACCGCCGTGTTGTCCTGATCGCGGCGTGAGTAGCGGTGCAGGGTCATCCAGCGGTGAGCGCCCATCGCCACGTCGCGGTTCAGGAAAAACTTGTGGCGGTTCTGGATATTGTGCAGGTGCTGCACGCCAAAGATCTCCGTCGTGCGCACGCAGGCACTGGCATTGTGCGGGTCCTGAATATCTTCCAGCACAATGCGCAGACGGCCGATGCGCTGGGCCAGCATGGCTCGCATCCGGGTCTTGCGCTCCTCGGTGGCAAACTTCTCGAGGTAGGCGGTCAGGGCCTCCTGTTGTTCCACGGGCATATCGCGCCAAGGTGCATCCATCCTTTTCAGCAAGGGCGCGTGTGGCGGCAGGGCAACCGCAAAATGTTGTTCGGCTTACGGTAAAAAAGCTCCCGCCATTGCCACGAGGTGGCGTTTTCCACTACCGTGGCGTATGCGAAGGAGATGCCGAACCGCCTGGTGCTGCCTGTGTCTGGGATTGCTCGTCTGGTTGACGGGCTGTGGTGAACGGGAGGCGCCGGTGGAACGTGCCGCCAAAGAGGGGATTCTGTTGATGGACATCGGCACCGAGCCCAAGACGCTGGACCCGCAACTGGCGACCGGTCAACCCGCCCACCGGGTGATCACGGCGCTGTTCGAGGGGCTGGTGATCCCGCACCCACAGCGCGATGGCGTGGTGCTGCCCGGCGTGGCCGATACGTGGGAGCACAACGAAGATGCGAGCGTCTGGACCTTTCACATTCGGGAAAATGCCCGCTGGTCGGACGGCAGATCGGTCACGGCTTCGGACTTCGTGCGCTCCTACCACCGCATGTTGACGCCCGAACTGGGGGCGGATTTTGCCACCATGCTCTACCGCCTCGAGAATGCCGAGGCCTACCACCGGGGCGAGATCGACGACTTTCGCGAGGTGGGCGTGCGCGCGCTCGATGCCCACACGCTGCAGCTGCGCCTGATCGGGCCCACGCCGTATTTCCTCACCATGCTCAACCACTATGCGTGGTATCCCGTGCCCGTGCAGCTGATCGAGAGCGAGGGCGGCCTGACGGATCGTTCCGGCGACTGGCTGCAGCCGGGCACGATCGTGAGCAACGGCCCCTTCGTCATGGAGGAATGGAAGCCGAACAGCCGCATCCGCGTGCGCAAGAACCCGAATTACTGGGATCACGCCGCCGTCGCGCTGGAGGGCATCGATTTTATGCCCATCGAGGACAGCAATACCGCCGTCCGGATGTTCGACGGCGGTGAGCTGCACATTGCTTCCACGGTGCCCAGCGCCGTGTTCGAGCAGCGGGTGGCGCAAGACGACCCCCATCTGCGCATGGGGCAGCAGCTCGGCACCTACTATTACTTGCTGAATGTCAATCAGCCGCCGCTGGACGATGTGCGCGTGCGGCAGGCGCTGAGCCTGGCGATCGACCGGGGAGTGATCGTCGAGCAAGTGACTCGCGGCGGCGAGCGGCCGGCCCACCGCTTCGTGCCCGATGGCTTTCGCGACTACGATTACCAAGGGCCGGTGCATTTCGATCCCGAGCGAGCGCGTGCCCTGTTGGCGGAGGCCGGTTACCCGCAGGGGCAGGGCTTTCCGCCGCTAACGCTGACCTATAACACGCTCGAGGGACACCAGCGTATCGGTGAAGCGATCACGCACATGTGGCAGGAGCAGCTGGGCATCCGGGTGGAGTTGCAAAACATGGAGTGGAAAACTTTCCTCGAACGGAAGGATCAGGGTGATTTTCAGATTGGCCGCAGCGGTTGGATTGCTGACTATTACGATCCTCTGACGTTTCTGGAGATCATGATCAGCGAAAGCGGCAACAACGACAGTGGCTGGGAGAACGCCGATTACGACGCCTGGATCGCGCAGGCCATGCGCGAGGGCGACATGGCGCAGCGCAACCAGGAGATGGGCGAGGCCGAGTCGATCCTGATGGAGGACATGCCGCTGATCCCGATCTATTTTTATTCGCGGCGCTGGCTGCAGGACGAGCGGGTACAGGGTTGGCATCACAAGATGCTCGACAACCACCCCTACCAGTTTGTGTCGTTGCGCACAAGTGACTGACGTATGGGGCGCTATTTGCTGAAACGCCTGCTGCAGGCGGTGGTGGTCTGGTGGGCCACCATCACGATTGCCTTTGTGATGCTCAAGCTCACGCCGGGTGACCCCTTCAGCACGGAGCGGGCCCTGAGCCCGCAGGTGCTGGCTCAACTGGAGGCGCACTACGGGCTGGACCAGCCGGCGTGGGTCCAGTACCTGCGCTACTTCGAGGGGCTCTTTCACGGCGATTTCGGGCCATCCTACACCAGCACGCGCTCGGTCAACGAGATCCTTGGGCAGACGCTGCCCGTGTCGCTGGAGCTGGGCGCGTGGGCGCTGCTGGTGGCACTGGCTATCGGGCTAGGCGCGGGCACGGCGGCGGCGCTCAAGCACAACCGCTGGCCCGACTATACCGTGATGTCGTTTGCGATGCTGGGCATTTGCCTGCCCACCTTTGTGCTGGGGCCGATCTTCCAGCTGCTCTTCGGCGTGCAGTGGCGGCTGCTGCCGGTCAGCGGGTGGTTTGCTGCCGATCACCGCATCCTGCCCGCCATTACGCTCGGACTCGTCTACGGTGCCATCATCGCGCGTGTGACGCGAGGTGGGATGCTGGAAGTGCTCTCGCAGGACTTCCTCAAGACCGCCCGGGCCAAGGGGCTGCCGCCGATGGAGATCCTGCTGCGCCACACCCTGCGGGGCGGGTTGTTGCCGACGGTGTCCTACCTCGGGCCGGCTATCGCGGGCATCGTCAGCGGCTCGTTTGTGATCGAGACGATTTTCCAGATTCCGGGCCTCGGGCGCCAGTTCGTGCAGGCGGCGCTCAACCGCGACCTCACGCTCGTGCTCGGCACCGTCACCGTTTACGCGACGCTCATCACTCTGGCCAACCTGCTGGTCGACCTCGCGGTCGCCTGGCTCGATCCCCGCGTGCGCTCCCACCATGCCTGAGCAAGTCCCGCCTACGGAAAAGCTGCCGCCGCCCGGGCGCTCCTATTGGGGCGATGCCTGGAGCCGCCTCGCGCGCAACCGCCTGGCGCTGATCAGCCTGTGGGTGCTGGTCGGCATCACGCTGTTTTGCGTCGTGGGCCCCTGGTTGCGCGGCTACGGCTTCAACGATCAGGACTACGCCCGCGTCTTTGCCGATCCCTCCGGCGCATTCCCCTTCGGCACCGACGACCTGGGGCGCGACCAGATGGTGCGCATCATGGTCGGCGGGCGGGTCTCGCTCGGCATCGGGCTCACCGCCACGGCCGTCACGCTGATCATTGGCGTGCTCTACGGCGCGGTGGCGGGCTATGCCGGCGGGCGTCTCGGCGCGCTGATGATGCGCCTGGTCGACGTGCTCTACGCGATGCCCTTCACGATATTCGTCATCATGCTGCTGACGTTTTTCGGGCGTAATATGTGGCTGCTCTTCGTGGCCATCGGTGCGGTGGAGTGGCTGACCATGGCGCGCATGGTCTACGGGCAGGTGCGCTCGCTCAAGGAGCGGGACTTCGTGCTCGCGGCGCGCATGCTGGGGCAGCCGTGGTACCGCATCGTCTGGCGCCACCTCCTGCCCAACGTGTTGGGCGTCATCGTGGTCTACGCGACGCTCACCGTGCCTTCGGTCATTCTGCTGGAGAGCTTTCTGAGCTTCCTTGGGCTGGGCGTGCAGGCGCCGCGGCCGTCCTGGGGCTCGCTGATCAAGTTTGGGGCCGACCAGATGACGACTTCCCCGCACTTGCTGATCATTCCCGCGCTGTTCTTCAGTGTGACGCTCTTTTGCCTCAACTTCCTCGGCGACGGCCTGCGCGACGCCCTCGACCCCCAATCCCGCCGCGACTGATGCCCCTGCTCGACGTCCAAGGTCTCACCACCCGCTTTGCCATGCGCGGGGAAACGGTCCACGCGGTGGAAGACGTATCGTTTGTGCTGGAAGAGGGCGAAGTGCTCGGCGTGGTGGGCGAGTCCGGCAGCGGCAAATCCGTCATGGCCAGTAGCCTCCTGCGCCTGTTGCCCATGCCGCCCGCGCAGATCGCGGCGGGGCAGGCACTGCTGCAGACGGAAAGCGGGCCGCTCGATTTGCTGCAGCTGAGCGAGCGCGAAATCCGCCGGGTGCGCGGGCGCGAGATCGGCATGATTTTTCAGGACCCCATGACTTCGCTCAATCCCTACCTGCGGTTGAGCACGCAGTTGACGGAAGGTCTGCGACGGCATTATGGCCTGAGCAAGCGTGCGGCGATCGAGCAGGCGATCGAAGCGCTCGAGCGGGTGGGTATCTCCGACGCGGCCAAGCGCATTCACAGTCACCCGCACGAGTTTTCCGGGGGTATGCGCCAGCGGGTGATGATCGCCATGATGTTGCTTTTGCAGCCGCGCCTGTTGATCGCAGACGAGCCGACGACGGCCCTCGACGTGACGGTGCAGCGTCAGATCCTCGATCAGTTGGGGGCGCTGTGCCGCGATGCGCGCACTGCGGTGCTGCTGATCACGCACGACCTCGGGGTGGTGGCCCAGCGTTGCCACCGGGTGATGGTGATGTATGCGGGGCAGGTGATGGAGATCGGCCCCAGCCAGGTGATTTGCGAAGCCCCGCGCCACCCCTACACGCAGGCCCTGTTGCGCGCCCGACCCAGCGCGAGCCTGCGGGGGCAGCCGCTCTATGCGCTGCCGGGCAACCCGCCGGATTTGCGTGAGCCGCCGGTGGGCGACCCGCTGTTGCTGCGCCCCGGTGTGACGGGGGGCGACCGCTGGCGCACGGAGCGTCCGCCGTTGGAGCAGGTGGGCGCAGGGCATTGGGTGCGCGCGAGCGAAGCCGTTTTGCCGGCCTGGGAGGAGGTGCGCGATGCCTGATCCGCGTTTGCGCATCGAGGATTTGCGCGTGACGTTTCCGGCGCGGGCGGGGCGTGCGCCGGTGGAGGCGCTGAAGGGCGTGTCGGTCGAGGCCTACCCCGGCGAAGTGCTGGGCATTGTGGGCGAGTCCGGCAGCGGCAAGAGCACCCTGGCGCGCTCCGTCCTGCACCTGCAGGCCATCGACGGCGGTCGCATCTGGCTCGACGACACCGAATGGAGCACGCTCGTCCCGGCTGCTTTGCGCCGTCAGCGCCACGCCGTCCAGATGGTATTCCAGGACCCGCACGCCTCACTCAACCCGCGTCTGACGATCCGGGAAACGCTGGCGGAGGCCCTGCGCTGTCGCCCGCAGCGGCCGCGGGGCAAAGCCGCCCGGCAGGAAATCGAGGGCTGGCTCGACCGGGTGGGCCTGCCCAAGGATGCCGCCCAACGCTACCCGCACGAGTTTTCCGGTGGCCAGCGTCAGCGCATCGCCATTGCGCGCGCACTGATCCCGCAGCCGCAGGTGGTGGTAGCCGACGAACCGGTGTCGGCGCTCGACGTCTCCATCCAGGCCCAGATCCTCAACCTGCTGGAGTCCCTGCGGCAGGAGCTGGACTTGACCTTCGTCTTCATCACGCACGATCTGGAGCTGGTCGGCTACTGGGCCGATCGCGTGGCGGTGATGCGCCGGGGCGAAGTGGTGGAGCAGGGGGATGCCGAGGCGGTGCTGCAGCGTCCGCAACATGCCTACACGCAAGAACTGCTGGCTTCCGCCGCGGACAAACGCGTGCGCTATTGAGCGGCGGCTTCCGGCTCGTTGACGACCGTCTGCACGAGGTTGGTGATGGAGCGCAGCCCTTCGTAAACATCGAGGTCCCCGCGCCACATGCCCGCCTGTTGCGCCTTGAGCGTAAAGACAAACGTCCGGGTCTGACCAGGTTGCAGGTCCGTATCAAAGGTGAAGCTTTGGGCCTCCACGAGCGGGACGTGCATGCTTTCTTCGGGTGGCGGGGCAACCTCGCTCACGGTAAAGCCGCCGAGGTAGGTCTCCGCAACGTCGATATCGCTCAAGGCAAACACTTTGTCTCGCTCGTTGGTGACGGAGACCGAGAGATCAAAGGTTTCACCGATCGCGACTTTGTCCGGCACGTCGATCGCGACCGTAACTCCCTCGACGCTGGAACTGACGTAGGCCACGAAGGCAATACCGCCACCAACCAGCAGGACGCCTAGCAGGACAAGAATACCGCAACCCCAGGCAAAGACTTTTGCTACGGACATAAACGTGATTTTGTTGAAGGACAGAGACAGAACTGGCTGCAGCAGCTACAGGGCGAGTGATTGCGTGTGTGCCAGCGAATGGCAACTCCAATCGTTGGAGCGCTACTGAGCGGCGTTCTGTTGCAAGCGCTGCAAGAGCTCGGGATCGGGTTCCGGGGCGTCGAAGAAGGAGTCCGGAATGCCGAGGTTGACGTCGAAGCTCTTGATGTGGAAGCGGTTGATGCGTTCGCCGTCGAGGTAGACGTCCTCCTCGAAGGCCAGCTGGTAGCCCTGTACGTCGCGGTAGTCGCTCAGGATGACGCCGACGGTGTGTTCCTGACCGCTGCTGTCGGTGTGGGTGCGTTCGCGCTTGCGAATCTGGTAGGTGCGCTGGTCGATGTAAAAGGTCTGCGGCGGCCAGAGCTTGCCTTCGTAGCGGATCACGTAGACGGGATCGCCGGCTACCTCGGTGCTTTCCTGCCAGTGCAGGTCGTCCCAGTTTTCAAAAAACGCGTTGGCGGGGATCACGAGTTGGGTGTTGCCCGCCATCATGTGGGTCTCGTCGATGTCCAGCGTCTCGGCCGGCAGCGTATGCCCCTGATAGACGACCTGACGCCACGCCTCCTGGCCATTGTAGCCCATACGCATAGTGCCCTTCGGATTTTCGAGCGTGAAACGCATCCGGTTGGGGCGCTTGTACTGGTAGTAGGTCTCGGCCGTCTCGCCCCCCAGCTCCAACTGGCCCGACTTGCGCAGCGAGCGCAGGCTCTCGAGGTGGGCCTGGCCGCCGGCAGCCTGGTAGGCGCGCTCGATCAGGGTCTGCATTTGCCGACGACGCTCGACCACGGAGCCCGCGAGGTCGCCCAGTTCGCCGACTTCGCCCTGCATGGTGGCTTCATCCTTCGGGCCCAATTGGTAGGCCTCCGTATCGGTCGCGTAGCGCTCGGAGTAGTCGGGTTGTTGGCTGGCAAAAACGGCCACGATGGCCACGACGACCACCGAGAGGCCGAGCAGAAAGAGCACGAGGTGATAGGGCGTCGGGTCTTGCCGGTAATCCGAGACACGCCGTTGCCACCAGTCGTTATTGCGGAAGAGACCCACGGCATAGGATATGGAAGCGCCTGCCCGACAGGTCAAGCCCGCCGCTCGCTTGCCCCTGCTTGACGACTTCGATATAGTGCAAGTTATGCGCCTCGCTTCCACTTTTCTGGGCACCTTGTGCCTGCTCTTTCTGACGAACCTCCTCGGTGCCGCCACCCGGGTGGTGGTGAGCGTGCCGCCGTACGAAGCGCTGGTCGAGGCCATCTTGCCCGACGCCGAGGTGCAGGTGCTGTTGCCACCGGGGCAGAGTTGCGAAACCTATCAGCCCAAGCCCTCGCAGTTGCAGGGCCTGGCCAAGGCTCAGGTCGTGTTGTTGACGGGGGTGGACTACGAGCGCCCGTGGCGGGGGCGGCTGCGCCAGTTGGCCCCGGCCGCGATTATCGTGGACCTGGCTGAAGAGGACGATCACGCGGAGCACGCCCATGCCGGGCATCACGAGCACGCGGCGCACCCGTGGATGAGCCCGCATGCGGTGCTGGAACAGGTGGACCTGATCGAGGCGGGCATCAAGCAACTGAAGGGCGTGGATGTCGACGACGTGGCCGAGCGGGCGGACGCCTTGCGGGCGCGCCTGAGCGAGTTGGACCGTCAGGTGGGGCACTTGCTGGAGCCCTATCAGGGGCGGTTGATGCTGTCTTACCACCCGGCCTATGGCGCTCTGGCCGAGCGCTATCATTTTGAGACCCTGAGCATCGAGACGGGGGCCAGCATGCCCAGCCCGATGCAGCTGCGCGACATCATCCAGCAGGCTGAAGAGGCCGGGGTGCAAACCGTCTACGTGCAGCCGCAGGATCCCGAGGCGGCGGCGGAGCGCGTGGCGCAAGCCCTTGACGCCCAAGTGGTGGAGCTCGACCCGCTGGACCCGGATTACTTTGCGAATGTGCTCGCAATTGCCGAACAGCTGGCCACGAACTGGAAAGCGGAACATGCCGCACAGTGAACCTGCCCTGGAATGTCGTAAGGTCAGCTACAGCTACGGTCGCGAATACGCCGTAGAGGGTGTGGACCTGCGCATCGAGCCGCGCGAGACCGTGTGCCTGGTCGGCCCTAACGGCGGCGGTAAGAGCACGCTGCTGAAGCTCTTTCTGGGCCTGTTGGAGCCGGATGCGGGTGAAGTGTGCCTGCTCGGTGGTCGTCCGAAGCAGATGCGCCGCCGCGTGGGCTACATGCCGCAGCGCCTGGACTTCGACCGCAAGCTGCCGATCAACGTGCAGGAGGTCGTGCAGATGGGGCGCCTGCGCCGTGCCTGGGGTTGGCCGACTCGCGAAGACCGTCAGAAGGTCGAGCGGGTGATGGACGAACTGGATTTGCGCGAGATCGCTCGCCAGCCCTTCGCTTCGCTCTCCGGCGGGCAACAGCAGCGGGTATTGATCGCCCGCGCCCTCGCGGTGGAGCCCGAGGTGTTACTGCTCGATGAGCCGACGGCGATGACGGATGCCTTTGTCGAAGCCAAACTGGTCGAGCGCCTGCGCGACCTGCATCAGCGCCTGACGGTGGTCCTGGTTTCCCACGACATCGCGTTCGTGCGCCACCTGGTGGACCGCGTGATCTGCGTGCAGCGGACCGCCGAATCGCACCCGGTGGAAGAAGTGACGCCCGAGGTAATCGAGCGCTGGTATGGCGGCCCGGTCCACGCGGTGCGCCACGACCACCATGAGGGGGGAGGGCACCACCATGGGTGAGCTCTTTTCGCTGCTGGGCGATCCCAGCTTCGGCTTCCTGCGCCTCGCCTTTATCCTGGCGCTGCTGGCATCTCCCGCCTTCGGCATGATCGGCAGTGTGCTGGTCGTGCGCCGCATCAGCTACCTCGCCGGCGCGATCGCGCACGCGGTGCTTTCGGGGGTCGGCTTTGCGCTCTTCGCCCAATACAAATGGGGCTGGACGTGGCTCGATCCACGCCTGGGGGCGCTGGGCGCCGGGCTGCTGGCGGTGGCGCTGCTGGCCGCCGGTCGCCGTTGGGCCGCGGACCGCGAGGACAGCCTGATCAGCGTCCTGTGGTCGGTCGGCATGGCGGTCGGGTTGCTCTTTCTCGCCGCGACCCCGGCTTCGGTGGACCCGATGAGCTACCTGTTCGGCAACCTGCTGCTGGTCACGAGCGGCGACCTCTGGTGGGTCGGCCTGCTGGATGTGGTGGTGCTGACGCTGGTGGTCGGCGGCTACCAGTCGCTGCGTGCGCTGTGCTTCGACGCGACCTGGGCGGATTTGCGCGGCATTCCGGCCGGGCGGCTGTACACGCTGCTGCTCATGCTCACCGCGGTGACGATCGTCATGATGATGTCGCTGGTCGGCATCGTGCTCGTCGTCGCCCTGCTCACGCTGCCCGCCGCCGCCGCAGAACGCCCGGCCAAGTCACTCGGCCAGATGATGGGCCTGGCTGCGTTGCTGTGCTGGGTCGGTAGCTGGGCGGGCCTCTCCCTCAGCGTCATGACGGACTGGCCCAGCGGCCCTACGATCATCATCGTCGTCGGCCTGCTCTACCTCGCCGCCCACGTCACCCGCTGGCGGTAGAAGGGAACGCGGCGTGCACGCTTTCAGTTCGCAGTGGATGGCACGAGCGACGTTCGGATTGATTTGACGCTGTATGATGACGACATATGATGACTGTAGATGCGCACTATAATCGAAGTTCCGGATGAGGTCATTGCTTCGCTCGACCAGCTTGGCGCGCGTGAAAAGCGTTCGCGGGCGGCCTTGATCCGGGATGCGATTGATGGCTACTTGCGCCAGAAGTCGTTACCTGCAGCCGATGCAGCATTTGGCCTGTGGAAGCAGCAACCGGAGGATGGGCTGTCTTACCAGGAACGCTTGCGCGGTGAGTGGGACGATGCATGAAGGCGGTCTTCGACACCAACATTCTGATCGATTACCTGAACGGCTATCGCGAGGCTGCGGACGAATTGAGCCGCTACGAGGCGCGGCTGATCAGCATCATCACCTATATCGAGGTTCTGGTCGGGGCAAAAAATGCGGAAGAGGAGCAGGTGCTCCGGGGCTTCCTGGGCTCGTTCGCCCTACGCGAACTCTCCTCCGATGTGGCCGATGTGAGCGTCAAGTTGCGTCAGGATCATCGTCTCAAGATTTCCGATGCGATTGTCTATGCCTCCGCGCGCGTGGAAGGTTGCCTGCTGGTGACGCGCAATACGAAGGATTTTCGTGGCGAATGGCCGGATGTCCGCGTCCCTTATTCCCTGGGGTAGCTTTGGCTGCTCACTCCACGTTGATTGAGATTCGCGCATGGTTATGTGGCAGTTACGCGCCAGTTGAGCTTGCGTTGCGGGCGGCGGGTCCCATGGTCGGTTGGCTTTAGTCAATCACCCACCGAACCAAAACTGTCAGATGAAAACCTACCACTACGCGCTTGCGGTGGTCGGGCTGTTCACAGCAACCAGCCTGGGAGGTCAGACCTCGGATCAAGTGTTTGAGCTCGAAGAGTTCATCACCGAGGAAACTGCCAACTCGCCGCAAGACTCGCTTTCGCCTCTCGCCACGCCCGTCGAGGACAGCCTCGGCTTTGAAGGTCGTCTGGTGGAGCTGCCACGTGCCGTGACGCAGATCACGCCGGAGACGATGGAGGCGTTCGACCTCGACGACTTTGGCGACCTGCCGCGCTACGGCGCCGGTACGCAACGCATCGACTACTTCGGCCTGCCGGGCGCGCCCGCCCTGCGCGGGACCAAGGCCGGGCTCTACTACAACGGCATGCTGCGCCTCTACCAGCGCAACGAGATGCCCACCTCCTTCGGTTCGACCGAAGGGCTGGACCTCGTGAAAGGCCCCGCGCCGGCCTACCTCTCACCGACCTTGGTGGGCGGCTTCGTCAACATGCGGCCCAAGTCGCCCTATTTCGACGAGGCGCGCGGCAGTGTGGAATTCGAGGTGGGGCGCTGGGACTACTACCGCGCCCAGCTGGACTACGGTGCGCCCTTCCTGCTGGCGGGTAAGCCGGCGGCCTACCGCGTCTCTGTCTCCGGTCAGCGGGCGGATCGCTATTTCGACAACATCCAGAACGACTACGAGAGCGTTTACGGTGCGCTGAAGATCAAGCTGAGCGACCGCACACGCCTCTTCATCGGCGGCGAATACTACAATTTCCGTTCCAGCGAAGTCCCGGGCATCAACCGCCCGACGCAGGCGCTGATCGACAACGGCCAATACGTGATCGGCGAATCGCCGGACCTTACCTCGAGCGCCTGGGGCGGCACGGTGGCGCGTCCGCTCGTCGTGTTTCCCTACACTGGCTACGTGCAGCAGGGCCTGCACGCGCTGGCCATCCCGGGCGAGGTTGCGCGGGAGCAGATCGATCCCGATCTGTTGGGCACGATGATCAACCTCAACGATCCCGATCAGGTGGCCAACCTCTACCGGGTGCGCACCGACGAGGAGATCGCGGCCGACCCGGCCTGGAGCTGGCTGCAGTTTCGCGAGACCTACGAACAGGAACGCACCGCGGCGGCGGACGCGCTGGCCACGGTGGATGTGCACACGCAGGACGCCTACGTCTACACGCCGGAGTATTTCGCGGCGGGCGGTGAGGCGCTGACGCAGGAGATCGACCGCAGCAACATCCTGGCGGACCCCGAAGATACGGCCAATTCCCGCGATTACCTGTTTTTCGCCGAACTGACTCACGAGCTGGGGCCGGACGCCACCTTGCGCTATCAGATGCTGACCGAAGGGCTGGAGACGCGCAAGCGCTCGACCTACGGTTACGCCCACAATACCGAGCAGTTCATGGTTGGGCAACGCCTGAGCCTGGAGCTCGATCTGCCGGACTGGAACACCGATGTGACCACGGGGGTGGCCTTTCGTGGCTCCTATGCGGAGATGCGCCAAGACTTCGATGCCGAGCCCTTTTCGCGCCGCGACCTGACGGCCGATGCGATCAGCGACAACTCCGTGGTGCTCGCGGGCGGCAAGACCGATCCGGACGGCAACAACCTGTGGTCGACTTTCGGCGGAGCGAGCGAGTACTCGCACCTCTACCAACTGGCCGCCTTTGCCCAGGCACGCACGGCGATCATCCCCGACCGCCTGGCGCTCAACTATGCGCTGCGCGCCGAGCAGGCCTGGTTCATCAAGGGCTTGCCGGCGGACATCGACTACGCGACCGAGGCGGACCGCGAGGACAAATACGCCAAGGACAATACGGCCTACCTCAACGGGTCCATCAACCCGACCCTGCGCTTGTGGCGCGATGTCTACCTCTACGGCGCGGCCCAGCTCGGCAAGGCGTTCTCGCCGGGCGACGGCGGCACGCTGGCGGGCAAGGAGAGCTTTACCGATGTGGAGCTGTATGAAGGCGGCCTGAAGGCGAGCCTGCTCGACCGCAAGCTGTTTGTGAGTCTTGCCGCCTACCATTGGGATCAGGCCGTGATCAGCAGCCGCGACGCCGAGGCGCGTCCGCTGCGGGCCAAGGGCGCGGAGTTCGAGTTCAACTATACGCTGTCGGACCGGCTGGTCCTGCTCGGCTCGTTCACGGCGCAGCGCGTTTACCAGAAGGACGCGACCGCCGGCTACGGGGCGGTGGTGCAGACCGAGGAGGAATACGCGCTCGGCGGCGGTATCCTGCAGGGTGCCAGTGACCGCGAGCTGACGAACAATCCCGAGGGCGTCTATGGCGGCTTCCCGGAGTTGTCGGCCAACTTCTATGCGCGCTATCAGACCGAGCAAGGCTGGGGCGGCGCGTTTGGGCCGACCTGGCGCAGCGGCTATTACCACGACATCAACCGTGAGCTGCACATCCCAGCCAGCTGGGTATGGGATGCCTCCATCTTTTACGAAAACGACGACTGGCGCATCAACCTGCGCGTAGACAACGTCTTCGACGAAGATTACTGGCTGGGCCAGGACCCGGTTTTCTCGGCCGGTACCCTCATCATCCCCGGCGAGCCGCGCAGCTGGAAGCTCAGCGTCACGCGCTACTTCTAGCCTCTTTCGTGTGAGCGAGGTTTCGGCTGCGCTCACGCGCCCTGCTTTTTAAGGGGGGCTTCGCGCCCGCTTGCTTCCGGGCGTGGTTTGGTGTTTATATCGAGAGCTATGGTGCTCTCGTCGCGACCCAAGGTAAGGCGTTCGATCCAGGCCAGTCGCGTCATGGGCTGGAGCTACCTCGTGTTGGGGTTGATCGGCATCGTGGGCCTGCTGGAGGATCGGTCGTGGTACGTGTGGCTGGGCGTCCTGCTGCCGGTGATCATTGGGCTCGGTGAGCTGTGGTTGAGCCGACGGCTGCGCGACCATCCCACCCCGGGGCGTGCACAAGCGCTGTGCTGGCACCAGCTGTGGATCCTCTTTTTGTGGGCCATCGCGGTGGGCGTGCTGTGGCACCTCGATTTACGGGGCGTCTACGACCAGCTACCGCCGATGTTGCAGCGTCAATTGGAAGAGGCGACGGCGCAGTTTGGCATGACCGGGCTCGGCTACCTGGTGCTGAGCTGGCGCTTCAGCCTGTTGCTGCTCACCTTCCTGCTGGGGATCAAGCTCGCGGTGATGGGGTGGTGGCACCACCGGGCGGCGCAGGAGCTCAGGCGTCCGCTGCTTCCGCCCGCCCCGCCAGCATCCACTTGAGCGCGGGCTGGATCATTTTGTCCCAGTAGCCCCACTCGTGGTAATAGCCGTCGGTCTCGGTATATTCGACCGGGATCTTCAGGTCTTTCGCGCGCTGCATGAACTGGCGGTTGCTATCGAGCAGAAAGTCGTTGGTGCCGCAGCAGGCCCAGAGGCGCGGCAGGTCGATGCCCTTGCGGGCGGCCTCGCTCATGAGGTGAAACAGGTCGTTCTTCGAGCCGGTGAGCTGGTCCATATGGCCGAAGACGAGCGCCATCTCCTGCTTCCACTGGCCCTCGAGCGTGCGGGTGACGTCGAGCGCGCCGGAGAGGCTCACGGCGGCGTTCCAGCGCTCGGGGTTGCGCAGGCCCATCTTGAAGGCGCCGTAACCGCCCATGCTGAGGCCGGCGACGTAGTTGTCTTTGCGGCGGTCGGAGAGGTTAAAGAACTCGCGGGCAACGGCGGGGACTTCTTCGCTGACGTAGGTCCAGTAGTCCGGCCCTGCCACCATGTCCGTATAAAAGCTGCGGTGCACGTTGGGCATGATGACGGCGAGGCCGAGCGGCGAGACGTAGCGCTCGATGCTGGTGCGGCGCATCCAGATCGTCTGATCGTCGGACAGGCCGTGCAGCAAATAGAGCGTGGGGTGGGGGCCGCTCTTGGCCTTGCCTTCGAGGCCGATCTGACCACGGGCGCGCTCGGGAAGGATCACGTTGAGGCTGCTCGCCATCTGGAGCACCTCGGAGTAGAAGTTGACCTGCAGGAATGCCATGGGGTAAGGGGGAAACTGGAATCAGCAGACACAAAAAAGCCTGTCCACATCGTGAACAGGCCGGGTAAAGCGGGAAGTCTTAGGCTTCGGCTGCGAGGGTCTTCTTCAGCCCTTGCACGCGATCGCCTTCTTTCCATTCGCCGCGTTGACGCAGGAGCGCGACACGTTCGAAGCGCTTCAGCACGTTGCGGGCCTTCTTTTTACCGCTGCCGCCGGCCTTGAAACTGGGATGTTGGGACATGGTGGAATCCTTGAAAGTGGAGGTTGAAAGTGTGGAAAAGCGGACAGGAAAGCATGCCTTCGCGGCGTGATCAAGCGTTTTCTTGCTCCGAGAGGCAGGAACGGCGGGCCCAGCGCGCATAGGCGGGGTCGATCCGCTCCGCCGGCAACGCCATCCACTCCGGGGTATCGTAGGGGTGGTGCTTTTGCAGAAAGCGCTCGAGGTCCACCAGGTGTTCACGCGGGAACTTGATCGTCAGCCGGTATTCCTGCTCCTGCTGTGCGGCGCCTTCCCACCGGAAGAACGAGGTGACGGGGCCCTCGAGTTGCACGCAGGCGGCGAGCTTTTGCTCGACCAGCTGCGCCGCGAGTTCACGCGCCTTGCCCTGATCGTCCAGGGTCGTGAAACCAATCCAGATCTCGGCCATGAATCGCTATATGAGACCGCGGCGCCCCCACTGTCGAAGTAAAAGCATCCAGAAAGGGCTTGAATAGCGTAACGGCGGCGCTCATCTCTGAAATACCCCTGTTAGCTGGTTATCCCTCCACCTCCTCGGGCCCGATCCGCCCGCATCCCCAATCCTACATGATGCCTTCACTCCCTGTTTTCCGCAGGGCCGCTGCCTGCGCGTGCCTTGCAACGCTCTCCCCTACCGTCTTTGGGACGGTCTCTCTGCCCAAAGTCTTTGCCAGCCATATGGTCCTGCAACAGCAGAGCCAGGTGAACTTCTGGGGCACTGCCTCGAGGGGCGAAACGGTTTCCGTCTCTGGCAGCTGGAGTGCCCAGCCCGTGACCGCCACCGCCGACACCGACGGCAACTGGAGCCTGCAGCTGTCGACGCCTGCTGCCCGCACGGATGGTACGGCCTATACCGTGACCGTCTCGGGCACCAACACCATCACCTATACCGACGTGCTGATCGGAGAGGTGTGGGTGCTTTCGGGCCAGTCCAACATGCAGCTCCCGCTGGCAGGGTGGGGCGCCGAGACGCCGATCGAGGGCGGTCCTGAGGCCATCGCCAGCGCGGATTATCCCGAGCTCCGCCTCATGGTGGTGGGGGAGGCCAATGCTGCGACCGAGCAGGCCGACACCGCCAGCTACTGGGATGCGAAGTTGCGCCAATGGGCGCCTTGCAGCCCGACCTCCGTCGGCAATTTCAGCGCGATCGGCTACTTCTTTGGCCGGGAACTGCAGACGGAGCTGGATGTGCCGGTGGGGCTGATCCAATGCGCCTGGGGCGGCTCGAGCTGCGAGGCCTGGACCAGCCCGGAGGATCTGCAGCGCGTGGCCAACTATCATGGCGAGGGGCCTTGGGCTCCCGTTGACAGCACGGACAACCAGACGCCGAGCGTGCTCTGGAATGGGATGCTGTCCCCCATCGTCCCTTACTCCATGCGGGGCGTGCTCTGGTATCAGGGCGAGACCAATATGGGCCGCGCGGAGGAGTTGAGCCAGCTCTTCCCTCAAATGATCGAGGGCTGGCGACGAGCGTGGGGCCAGGGCGACTTTCCCTTCTGCTTCGCCCACCTCGCACCCTGGTCCGAATACTGGCCGGGTCAGGAACCGGAGCTCTGGGAGGCGCAGGGATCGGCGCTGTTTCTGCCGCAAACGGGCATGGCGGTAACCGTCGATCTGGTCGACCCGGACGAGCTTGCCAACATCCACCCCAAGCGCAAGGAGCCGGTGGGGCACCGCATGGCCCTCTGGGCGCGTTCGCAGGTCTACGGCGAGGCCGAGCTGGCCTGTAGCGGTCCCCTCTATCGCTGGATGGAACGCGCTGGTAGCAGCTTGCGCCTGCACTTCGACCACGCCGCCGGCCTGAAGGCGGGCGACGGCAGTCTCGACTGGTTCGAGATCGCGGGCAGCGACGGCGAATTTGTGGCGGCCAACGCGGTGATCGCCGGCGAGACGGTGGTGGTTTCGCATCCGACCGTGTCCGAACCGACCCAGGCGCGCTACGCGTGGTCCAAGGTGGCTTCGGGCGACCTCTACAATGGAGCCGATTTGCCCGCAGCACCGTTCCGCACGCAACCGGCGGACTACGTGGTCTCTAACCTCGGTCAGCCGGTGCGGTCCTCCGACTCGGGCGCCAGTGGGTTTTTCGTGCGCGAGGGGCGCTTGTTCGACGGTGCGGGACAGGAGTTTCGCGGCTATGGCGTCAACAGCCTGGCTACGGGCGATCCCGCGCACGACATGGCGGAACTGACGCAGATCCATGAGCGCTCGCAGAGCAACCTCGTGCGGATCAACTGGCCGGCCCATGGGTCGGCGGAGGCGTTGAGCCGGGTGCTGGGGCGCTGCCTCGACCTCGGCATGGTGCCGCTGCTCCGCGTCGAGAGCAACGACGGGCTGCCCGCCCTGGCCGAGAAGTTGACCGACCCCGCCTACTTGAGCGTGTTGCGTCGCTTTGAAGACACCCTGCTGCTCGAGATTTACGACGAGACGGCGCCCCATTACGGTGAAGCATGGGCCGACGCGTATCTGGCGGCGGTCGAGACCTTACGCACGCGCCATGGCGGCATCCGCGTGCCTCTGATGCTCGATAGTGCCGATTGGGATTCCCTGACCTTTTTTGGAGATGCGCTACGGCGGCTGGAGCCCGAGCACAATCTGCTGCTGGGCGTATTCATGCCGCTCGAAGCGATGAATCCAGGAGAAATCGAACAGGAACTGAGCGGACAGCGGGCGGACCAGGTGCCGCTATTGCTGCCGCGTCTGGACAACCAGTCGCATTACCTGACGTCACTGATGCAGAGCCTGGCGGACAACCAGGTGGGCTGCACGGCCTGGGCGTGGCAGAATACCACGGACGGTTCAGACCTGGCGACTGCCGACGGCCTGACCGATTGGGGGCAGCAGGTAGTGAACGGCGCCAACGGGATCGCGGCGCAGGCCGAACCGGTGGACGGTCTCGCCGCTCCGGCCATGGGGGTGGACTTCAGCACGTGGTCGGCCCTGTATGCGTCTCTCGGGGCCGGCGATGCTGACGACGCCGATCTCGATCACGACGGCCTGACGGATTATGAAGAATACTTGTTTGGCCTGTCTCCGGCGGAGCAGGGGTGGAAGCCTGCGACTGTGGCCGTGAGCCCGGCAGGGGCGGCCGTCGGCTTGCCCTTGAGCACCGATGCGTCGCTGCAAGGCACGTTTGATCTCCAGTCGTCGACCGACCTCGTGAACTGGGAGACGCGCGAGCTGGTCTTCGATCCGGTGACGCGGTCCTGGGCGCTGGCCAACGCGAGTGCCTACGCCGAGGTTGTGCCGGAGGAAGGCTTTGTGGGTCCGGCAACCCTCCATGTGCGCCCAAAGGTCGCGGCACCGGTCTACTTCCGGCTCAACTTCCAGTCTGCCGTGCGGTAGGGCCTGTTTTTCGCGGCCCGCGGTGCTCGCTGGCGGGCCGTTTTGTTTTATCCCCGGTCCAGGCCCAGGATACGTTCTGCCTCGCGCAGGTCGTGCATGGTATCGATGTCGAGGGCGTATTGGGGCTCCACGGGGTAGAGCAAGGGCTGGTTGCCGATGCGGCAGCCGGTGCGGAAGACCGCGTCGCGCGTGATGGCGTAGAGGCCGGTCGTCTCGAGCAGATACTGGGCGTCCTGCGAGCGCGGCAGTCCGTCCGGGCGGTGCGGATCGTAGTTGACGGCCTGGCCTTGATACCAGATCCAGCCGGGCTCTTGGGTGACGAGAAACATCGAGTCGTAGCGGTCCAGGCAGTTGAGGAACTGCGTGACGCTCTCCAGGACGATCTCGCCCTTGAGCGTGACGGCGGTGACAAAGAGCTGCAGGTAGACGTCGTAGTCCGGGTGTTGCAGCGCGAACTGGTGGATGAGGTGGTTGCCGTTGGCCTGATCCCCGGCAAACCACGGCAGGCGTTGGTGGAACTGCAGGCGCTCGCCGTAGCGCTCCTCGAAATTGTCCATCACGCTCGCGCTCTCGGAGTCGATAAACAGGTCCCACTCCGCCGGGGCGCAGCGTGTGAGCTCGTCCAGCAGCCAGCAGCAAAGCGGTTTGCCGCACAGATCGCGGAAGTTCTTGTTGGGTACCCGGGTGCTCGACCGGGCCTTGAGGGGGATCTCTACCGCCACGCGCATGGAGGGCACCCTAGCACTGCTTCTGTGCGGTGCGAGTGGTAAATGCGGGGGCTACGGCCGTGGGCGGAAAGTTCGACGGGGCGCCGCCCGCCTTGCCCTTTCCGTCTTCAAGACCGAGGGAGGCGCTTAGCAGATTTCGGGCGCGGTAGAGGCGCGTTTCGACCCCGCGCTCGGAGCAGCCGATGACGGCAGCAATCTCGCGGTAGCTGCGGCCTTCGTAGTAATACAGCAGCACGGCCACCTTCAGGCGGTGGGGCAGAGCTTTGACCGCTGCGGCTACCCGAGCGGCGTCGTCTTGTTGCGCGGCGCGCTCGGCGGGATCGCTCTCCGGGGCACTGGGGTGCGCCGGGTCGGGCTCGGCATCCACCAGCTGCTGCTCGGGGTGACGCTTCTTCCAGCGGAAGTAGTTTCGGCAGAGGTTGGCGGCGATCTTGAAGAGCCAGGCCGGGAAGGCGCGCTCGGGCTGGAACCGCCCCCGCGCCTGATAGAGGCGGACGAAGGTCTCCTGTGTCAGCTCGCGCGCGGCGTCGTGGTCTTGCACATAGCGGTAGGCAAAGGCGAGCACGGGGCGCTGCCAGCGGTCGATCAAGTGTCCCAGGGCGGCATCGTCACCCGCCGCCAACTGCTGCATCAGGTCGGCATCGGTGTAGGGGGAGGCGTCCATGGGGTAGCGGCGGCCACTGAAGGGGTATGGGCCTGGTTGAGGAGTAGGATAAAGCGGTCGCGCTGTTCGGGGCGCAACACGTGCAGGATCTGGCGGACGAGGGCCATCGAGGTTTTCTCGGCGTCCTCGCGCACGGCATCACGCCGTTGCAGCAGCTGATAGAGCGCGATGAAGTCGATGCTCTGGTCGTGCAGGCGCTGGGACTCGAAGCCCTCGTAGCTGTGCTGGAGCTCGACGAGGCGATCGTAGAGGGAGTCGAGATCGCCGGAATAGGTCTGGTGCACCTTTACCAGTTCCACGAACTGGTCTTGCGTGAGGTCGAAGTTGGTGCGCATCCAATCGAGCATGTCGATCAGGGATGGGTCGGCCTGAGGCTCGGCTCGAGCACCCTCGGCGTCGAGACGCGCCACTGGGTCGATACGCAGAAAATAGCGGGTACGTTGGGCGGTGAGTTGCCCGTCGAGGTGATGCGTATCGGACGGCAAGACCCAGAAGCTGGCGAGCGCGAGCACCAGCGCCACGGCCACGGCGGCCAGGGAGAAACGGCCCCATTGCGGCCAGAGACGCCGAAACCACGCGCGCTCGGTCTCGCCGCTGGCGGCCACCCGGTTGAGCACCCGCTGCTTCAGGTAGGGGTCGGGCGTCGTTTCGGGCTGCCAGGTGGCGAGTTTCTCCCGGATGCTGCGTTCGTCGTTCATCGGTTTCGTGTCTGTTCGCAGGATAATACACCGCTGCCGTCCGCACTACTTCAAAATAATCTTCCGGTGGGAAGTGAAGGGATGAGCGCGTTGGTGGTGTAGTGCTTGGTAATCCGCATCATTCCACCATGAAAACATCCCTTATCCGCTTTACGGCTGCGTTGCTCGGCCTCGTCTTCGCAACAGGTCCCGCCGTCCAACTCCAGGCTCAGGAAAACTACGAGCCGCCGAAGATCCTCAAGCGCGCTTCACTCAATTACCCGGAATACCTCACCGGCCAGGGCATCATGGAAGGCACCGTGCTGATCCAGGTCGAGACCGATCCGGAGGGCAACGTCGAGGACTGGCTGACCCTGTCCGCCACCCACGACGGTTTTGTGCGCCACCTGACCCGCAGCATAGCGCAATGGCGCTTTACGCCTGCGACCCAGAATGGCGAACCGGTTTACGGAGCCCTGCTGATCGAGGTGCGCTTTGAATACAACTCTGTCGCCAGTCTCACGACCGGCGAGATGGCAAGCGCGTTCATCAACCATATCACCAATCTCGATCAGCGCATGCGCTCTCGTGTCGCGAACATCTCGCAACTCGACAAGATGCCTGAGCCCGTGCACATCGTCGAGCCCGCCGGCTATTCAGGCGACGCTGATGCCGGAGCTGGTGACGCCGTGGTCAGTTTCTACATCGACGAAGAGGGCAAGGTGCGCATGCCCGTCGTGACCGAACTGAATTGCGACCTCAACCTCGCCGCCTCCGCCTATGACGCCGTGCGCCAATGGCGCTTCGAACCCCCGACCGTCAAAGGCAAGCCCATGATCGTCCGCGCCGAGCAACGCTTCGTCTTCAAGCCCACGGAGTAGGGGGGCGTTACAGCCTCCCTACACCAGCCCCTCGAAGTCCACGCGCTCGAAGACTTCGAGTTTGCCGCCGCGGGTGGCGTTGGCGATGCGGATGCCGTGGCGTTCGCAGTAGGTGCGGGCGTGGCGGTAGGCGATCTCCTGTTCTTCCAGACGGGGGCCTTTGAAGATGTCGCCCGGCCGGTAATAGTCTTTGCTGAAGTGGCTTTGTTGGCCGGCGGCGACGTGGATCTCGTAATCACCGAAGCGCTGGGTGTCGTTCGTCTTCGGTGGGGCAGGGTAATTGAAATCGACGCCCAGCAGGTAGATCTCCGTGGCCCCCATCCACACGGCAAACTGGATCATGTGGTAGGTCACGGTCTGCCCCTCCCAGGAGCCCGCCAGCAGGTTGTCCGAAAACGGGGTGTCGTCGCGCGGTTCACGGGGCTGCAGGCGATTGAAAAATGTCGCGCCGGGGTAACGCGGGATGTGGTGCAGCAGGTCGAAGGGAAAGAAGCGCGGCTCCTGCAGGTGGGGCAGTTCGCGGATGCAGTTGAGCGCCGATAGCTCGTCGGCCACGAAGTAGTAACTCGGGCGCCACGCCGTCTGCTCGTAGGCGACGAAGATCTTGTTGGCGGCGAAGCACAACTTGCCCTGCAAACGGTCCAGGTCTGCGATGCGCAGGCTCGGCCCATTGCCGATGATGAAGGCCCGCCGCCCTGCGTGCTTGCCCTTGAGATCGTAGAGCCGGAAGTCGTTTTCCGAAAAAGGGATACCGGCCTGTTGCAGCGAACGATGGAGGCCGTCGCCTGCCCGCCCCATGCGACGCGCTCCTGCCCGCATTACGCGGCAGCCGAAGCGCCAGGGGGCCATCGTAGGATTGCGCATGGGAAGCGTTGGGATCGAGGTTCAGCCAGAGGAGACGTCCCTACCATAGCGCCCCATTCAGCCTTGGCAATCGGCCAGTGCAGCGAATCTGCCGCGCGAGTTGATTGGGGCGCAACGTTGAGCTTGGTGGGGCGCGCGGACGGCAAATTCGATGTTTACCCTCTTGGCCGGATCGTAAAGAATCGAACTTTCTGTTCCTCCCCACGATGAAAACCGCCTTATTGCTATCCCTGCTGACGTGCGTGAGCGCGTTCGCCTCGGCCGAAACCTTCGAGTGGCCCGGCCACCGTCACGCCGCCGTCGTCCTGACCTACGACGACGCGCTCGAATCCCACCTCTCGCAAGCCGTGCCGGCGCTGGATGCGGAAGGGCTCAAGGGCACGTTTTTCCTCACCGGCACCCTGCCCGAAGCAGACCTGAACCGTTGGCGCGACGTCGCGGCGGAGGGCCACGAACTGGGTAACCATTCGGTCTTCCACCCGTGCGCGGAAGGCAGCTTCGAGATGCCGCCGCAGTATTACAACGAGAACTACAGCATCCAGACCATGCTGGCCGAGATCGATGTGATGAACACCCTGCTCGCGGCCATCGACGGCAAGCGCGTGCACTCCTACGCCATGCCCTGCGGCCAGACTGTGGTGGGGGGAGAGGATTACGTGGACGAGTTGCGGACGGCGGGCTCGGTGACGTATGCGCGCGCCATCGACAGCCCCATCGCGGACCCGCTCAAGATCGATCCCTTCCGCGTGCCCAGCATCTGGTTCCCGGAAGACGTGACCGGCGAAGAGCTGATCGACGCGGTGAAGGATGTGCAGGGCACCGGCGCTTTGCAGGTCTTCGGTTTCCACGGGGTGGGTGGCGATTACCTGATCGTCCCGGCCGAAGCGCATGAGGAACTGCTCGCCTACCTGCACGCGCACGAAGACGAGATTTGGGTCACGACCTTCAGCGAGGCCATGGACTACCTGACGCAAAAGCAGGCCGAAGCGAAGTCCGTCGCCAACGCCGGGCAGTAGCCCAGTTACGGTGCCGGCGCAATCGCGTCGAAGTCCACTCGCGGGAACACGTCGAGTTTGCCGCCCCGGGTCGCGTTGGCGATCGTCCAGTCGTGGCGGTCCATCTCTCGACGGGCCGCCTGATAGGCTGCATACTGCTTGTCCACCAGCGGCTCCAGATAGCGCTGGTTGGGCTCGAAGTAGTTGGGCAGGAAATGGTTTTGCGAATCCTGCTGTTCGCGGATCGTATAGCCCTCTACCTGGCGTGCTACCTTGTCGTTGGCGTAGGCGTAATCCCAGTCGACGCCCAGCAGGTAAATCTCTTTGATGCCCATGTAAACGGCCCATTGCAGGCAGTCGTAGGTGACGGTGCAGCCCGTGCTGACGCGCGCCTGCGGCTGGTAGGAAAAGCGCGGGGGCGTATTGTCGTCCAAGGGCGGGCTCTTGCGAAAAAACAGCGCATGCGGGTCGTCCCGATAGTGTTCGTAAAGGTCGAGCGCGAATAGCTTGCGCGGCCCTTCGGCAGCCATGACCAGCGGGCGGAAATTGGCGGCGTTGAGGTGGTCGACCATCACGTAGTAGGTCGGGCGCCAGGCCGTCTGGTCGAAAGCCTTGACGATGCCGTTGGTCGCGAAGGTGATCTCGCCCTCCAGTCGCTCGAGATCTGCGATGCGCAGGCTCGGCCCGTTGCCGATCACAAACGCCCGCCGACCGCGATGCAGGCCCTTCAACGCATTGAGCTGCTGCCAGTTACGCCGCTGCTGCAGTTCCACCTCGCGGCCTAGCTCCTGGCGGCGGAGGTTCCATTGGTGCTTTAGCTGACGCAGAAACTGAATCACAATGATCAGGAGAACTTTTCGTTCTCGTGCAGGGTTTTGCTTGCAAACTCAGCCCATAATGTCGACACTTTCCGTTTTGGTGCAAGTCATGTGGCTGCATCACTGCCCACGGAGAGATGCCGGAGTGGACGAACGGGTCTGACTCGAAATCAGAAGTGCCCGCAAGGGTACCGGGGGTTCGAATCCCTCTCTCTCCGCCATGTTCGCTTGTGCGTGTTTGGTCATATTTGGGCGTAGCCGCCGTCCACGAATAGTTCGCTGCCAGTCATGAAGCTGCTATCACTTGAGGCGAGGAACGCCGCTGCCGCTGCCGTTTCCACCGGGTCGCCCAAGCGGCCCAGCGGCACGTTTTTGGCGAAGTCTTCCAATGTATCCTGGTTTACAAGATCGGTTAGCTTATCTGTTTTCGTGGGTCCAGGACTCAAAATGTTTACTCGGATGCCGGTGCTCCGGAGGTCTAAAGCCCAGCTCCTTGCGAAATTGCGAACTGCTGCCTTGGTCGCGCTGTAAACGCTCATCGCAGGTGTTCCCATGCTCCCAGTCGTAGATCCCGTCAGGATAATGGAGCTACCGGGCTTGAGCATCGGCAATGCCTTTTGCACGGTAAATAGAGTGCCCTTAACGTTAATATTAAAGGCATAGTCATAATGCTCGGGCGTGATCTCCTTCAGCGGAGCAAACTCTCCCACGCCGGCGTTGGCAAAGAGTATGTCGAGGCTGTCGTGGTTTTTCCTTACAGCCTCGAATAGTCGATCGAGTTCATCAAGCTTGGTGATGTCAGTCTGAATCCCACGCGCATTGTGGCCTAGTTCTGCGACCGCTGAATCGAGCATGTCCTGGCGCCGGCCCGATATGTAGACGAATGCACCTTCCTCGATGAAACGCTTTGCGGAGGCAAAGCCAATCCCACTGGCCCCGCCCGTTATCACTGCTGTCTTGCCTGCGAGTCTGTTCATTTTTTTGTCCCCCTTCGTTCGTTGACTTGGTGGGCTCCAGAATACACAGTCGCTTTATAAAAAACAAGTATGCACCTTTTAGTAAGTATCTAAATGGCTTCCCGAAAAGCTGAACAACCGACCTTTACCTGTGGTCTCGATGCTACTCTTCGAATAACTTCAGGTAAGTGGAAACCGTTGATAATGTATTTCTTGTACCATGAAACCAGGCGGTATGGAGAGCTCCAGCGTTGTGTTCGCGGCGTCACCCATAAAATGCTGATTCAGCAGTTGAAGGAACTCGAGTCCGACGGAATTGTGTCGCGCAAGGACTATAAGGAAATCCCACCTCGCGTGGAATATTCGCTAACCCCGCTCGGGCTGACTTTAGCAGAAGCTTTAAGGCCGCTATGTGACTGGGGGATAAAAAACGAGGACACGATTAAGGAAGCGCTCATCCGCCGGAAGCAGGGGTAGCGGATGGCTTGGTATCACTTGCTTTGTCCCCAAGATTGGGCAGCCTTTTGCTTAGTTACAGATGCTCGCTCGCAGGAACATCACCTGCACCAGCAAGCATAGAGCCTACATATTAGGGTGTTTTTCATTTGGTCAGGGGCGTTTGATCTGTACATGAAGTATCTTTCGTGTCATAAGCTCGGGATACGAAGCCTGAGTAACGATTTACGACGCCGAGTCGTGGCGGTGCGGCAAGAGGGTCTTTCGGCGACGGAAGTGTCGCAGCGTTTGCGCGTGGGCGACGGTATCTCGCATCCTCAAGCGTTTTGAAGAACAGGGTGATTTAGGTGCGAAGCGCCGTGGCGGCAATGTGAAGCCGTTATTAAGCCCGCACGAGCCACGGCTGTGCAGCTGGATCGAAGCGGAGCCTAGCTTGACCTTCGAGCAACTCTGCCCAACTCTCTTCAATAACGCTCAACATGTCTCATGTTAGATGGAGAATGCGCTAATGCCGAAGATTCCGCCACCACCTTCTCTAGATTCCGTAGGCCTGTATTTTGCCAAAATTGCGGCGGAAACCTTTAGATTTCCGCATCCTGATGTTGTCAATCGACGAAGCGGCCCCGTTTTTCCCTCGGTTCGGGCGCGCGCTCGTCGAGGTAAGCGGTTGGAAGAGGTCGATGGTGTCATGCTTGACGACAATACAACTCCACGGTGGGCGTTGTTGTGGTCGCACGGCTACTCTGCAACCGGCCATCCATCCGGTTGGGTTGTAGCGCATGTGTGGGAAGATGCGGACAATGTGTCGTCGTATACCAACCTCGCCAACCTCGTTCTGGTGCCGGAGCCCTTGAGTTCATTAACCGATAAACGAGGCCCGCTCGTGCCCTTTTTGCGCTACCATGCTGATCAGGTCTATAACTGGCGCCCGACTGATTCTGACGCGCCGGAATGCCCGTCAGGTTATAGGAAGTTGAGATGGCGGTATCTGCCAGATGGGGGAGATTTGGTTGAAGAGCGTCTGGGCTCCTTGTGCAATGAACGGGTGAAAAGACTGCGTAAGCAGCGGATCATGCGTGCCTGATAACGCTACACGCGCAGTTCGCGGATGAGGCGTTCCTTGGCACCGGTTTCGACGATGGCGCCGTGGGTCATGACGAGGCGGTTGAAGTCCCAGGAAAGGATGTGGTCGACGCTGGCGCGAAAGGCGCGGCGGTCGGTGATGGTCTGCCGGAAGATGTGGGTGGGCGTGAGCCGCTGGTAGGCACCGTTGAGCCTGAAAAACAGACGGGTCGCGAAGGGCTCGGTGGGGCCGATATTCATCACCAGGTCGCTGACCAGGAGGGTGCGACTGGGGGCGTGGAGGAAGACGGTCTCTTCTACTTTGCAGCCTTGCAGGGTGTGGGGGCGCAGGCTGGTGGCCCAGTTCTCTGGCCACGCCTCAAAGCTGCAGCGCTCGTTGGCGAGGTCGCCCCGCAAGTGGAGACTCTCCGGCGCGTAGAGGCGGCATTCGCTGAAGAGTCGAAGGGTGTCGGCCAGAAAGGTGTCGTGGAAGAGCGTTGGGGCGACGATGGAGGAAACGCGGCCCAACTGGTGGAGGTTTTCGAGCAGGTCCGGCGTGATGGGGTTGGGACTGTGCAGCTGGAGGGTGCCGTTGGGCAGTCTTGCGACGATCATGCGTCGCGGCAGCTTCAGGCCCAACAGCTGGTGGGTGATCTCATGTGCCCAGAGGGTGGGGGCTAGCGGCTCCAGTCGGCTCGATGAACTCTGGGAAGACACCAGCGTATCCTCCCAGTAAAGGCGCGTTTGACAAGTTAAAGTTTAGTTAAACTTAACTACCTTTTTACTTGAGCAGCTGCGGCTCCGGTCCCAGGAACTCGATTTGCTGACGGATCTCTGCGCCACTGTCGTTGTATACGACGAGCTCGAAGCGGAAACTGCCTTCGTAATCCTCGCGCGACACCACGACCACGGCGGTGGCCGAGGTCTCCTGTTGGGGCGCGAGTTCCACGGCATCGACGAGGCCCAATAGCTCGACGGGCTGATCGCCGGCAGTGATCTCGGCGTGCACGCGCATGGGTTCTTCGGACTTGTTGATCAGGCGCACCTGGTACTGGTTGCGCACCGCGGTCTCCGTGACGTAGAAGGGGGAGCCGCTCATGCGCACCACCCGTGCGGTCAGCGGCTCGTAATTGCCGAAGGAGAAGCCGGCTACGACGAGGCCCACGAGCCCGAAGAGCATGTAGAGCAGAGTGCGGATACGCAGCAGCTTGCTCTGGCGGCCCTCGAGTTGCTCATCGGTCGCGTAGCGGATGAGGCCGCGCGGGCGCTTGAGCTTGTCCATCACGTTGTCGCAGGCGTCGATGCAACTGGCGCAGCCGATGCACTCGAGCTGGAGGCCGTTGCGGATGTCGATGCCGGTGGGGCAGACCTGGACGCAGCGGCGGCAGTCGATGCAGTCGCCGGCGTTGGGGTCGCGCGGCTTGCCGGGCGGGTTGCCGCGGTTGTAGTCGTAGGCAACGTTGTAGGTGTGGTTGTCGATCAGCGCGCTCTGGAAGCGGCCGTAGGGGCAGATGATGATGCAGAGCTGCTCGCGGAACCACGCGAAATTGCCGTAGATGAGGGCGGTGGCGGCGGCCATGAAGAGGAAGGCCGACCAGTGCTCCTGCGGGCTTTCGAGGATCATGCCCCAGAGGCCCGGGATGGAGACGAAATAGCTGAGGAAAATGTGTGCGATGGCGGCGGCGAAGACGACGAAGATGGCGTGCTTGGCCACGCGTTTGGCTGCCTTGCCGGGGGTCCAGTCCGCCCGGTCGAGCTTGCGGCGGGCGGTGGCGTCGCCCTCGATCCAGCGTTCGACGCGGCGGAAGACATGCTCGAGGAAGACGGTTTGCGGGCAGGCCCAGCCACACCAGACGCGCCCAAAGAGCGCGGTGACGAAAAAGAGCAGAAAGGCGAGGCCCGTGATGCCGAAGAACATCATCCAGGCATCCTGGGCGGCAAAGGTGAGCCCAAAGAGGTGAAAGCGCTGGTGGGCGACGTCGAGGAAGACGGCGGGGTGCCCGTTGATCGGGATCCAGGGCAGCGCGACGTAGACGACGATGAGCAGGATGGCGCTGAAGCGCCGCCACGTGGTGAAGCGGCCGCTGACGTCTGCCGGGTGGATAAAGAAGCGCGAACCGTCGCGATTGATGGTCGTGACGGTGTTGAGGTTCGGGCTTTTGGTGCTGCTGCTGCTCATGGTGTCGGCCCCCCTTACTGGCCGATCGGTGTATTCAGGGTGGTGGCGGAGGCCATCTCCTCGGGTGTATGGTGGCTCAGGACGAAGGCGACGACCTGGCTGATGCCTTCCGGGCCCAGCTGGCTTTTCCAGCTCTGCATGCCGGAGGTCTTGTCCGGCGAGCCGTTGGTCACGACGGTGAAGACGCTCATCGGGGTGTTGCCCCACTTCCACTCGTGGTCGACGAGGTTGAGGCCGATGCCGCCCTTGAGGTCTGCCCCGTGGCAGCTGACGCAGGTGCTCATGAAGATCTCCTCGCCCTTGGCGACGAAGCCGTCGTTCTGGCTCATCTGCCACAGCGTTTCGTTGTTGATCTCGCTGAGAGCGGCGAGCTGGGCTTCCTCGAGCTGGGCCATGGCCTTGTTTACGTGCTCCTCGTTGGAGGTGCCGTAATGGGCGCTGTACCAGGTAAACCAGTAGAGCACGGCAAAAATGATGGCGAGGTAGAAGGTCCACAGCCACCAGTTGGGCAGGCGGTTATCGTACTCCTCGATGCCGTCGTAGACGTGCGGGCGCTTCGGCGGCTCGTTGGGATCTTGGGTGGGAGTGCTCATGGTGTGGTCGAAGCAGGGAAGGGTGGTCGGTCAGGAACGGTCGGACTTTTCGCCATCCTGATCTTCGAGCGGCAGGTTGGCGCGCTGGTCGAGGTCGCGCTTCTTCATGAAGAACGCCCGGACGGTAAAGAAGACAAAGGCGGCAAAGGTGAGGACGAAGGCGATCAGGGTGACGATCGTCTGCCAGTCTTCGAAGGTGACGCGTTTGAACATGGGAAAAACAAAGGGGATTTTAACCGCGGGTAACGAAGTGGGTGGAAGGACCCTCGGACTGGGGTCGAAACAGGGAAAGTGCTTTTTGCCTGAATGCTATGCCTCCATTCTCTCTTCGTTTCCTGCGGTGGGTTGTGGGCTTATTCGAGGACCTTGCTGGACTCGATGCGGGCCTGCGCGGCGTCGACGTCTTCGTAGGTGCCGAGCTTTTGCAGGTAGGCGATCAGGGCCACGATCTTCTTGTCTTTGTCGGCGGTGCGGTATTCCTCGTGGAGACTGTCCACGATGCCTTGGGCCTGTTCGTCGATCTGGGCCTGGACTTCTTCCGGCGTCATCTCCGGGTAGGGCACGCCGAGCACGCGCAGTGCCTTGAGCTTGCCGGGGATGGCGGCGTAGTCGGCATCCTGCTCGAGCAGCCACGGGTAGGGCGGCATGATCGAGCCCGGGCTGATCTCCTGCGGGTTGTGCATGTGGTCGTAGTGCCAGATGTTGTTCCGCACGCCGCCTTCGCGGGCGAGGTCCGGGCCGGTGCGCTTGGAGCCCCACTGGAAGGGGTGGTCGTAGATCGACTCGCCCAGGCGGCTGTAGTCGCCGTAGCGGCGGACGTCCGGCACGATGGTGCGGATCATCTGGCTGTGGCAGTTGTAGCAGCCTTCGGACACGTAGATGTCGCGGCCGGCGAGCTCGAGCGGCGTGTAGGGCACCTGCACGCGGTCTTCGAGGTTCTTCACGCGCTGGACGGCCAGGGTCGGGATGATCTGGATCGCACCGCCGATGAAGACGGCGAGGAAGGTCAGCACGGTGAAGGGAATCCAGTTGCCGATCAGCTTTTCGTACCATTCGCCCCATTTGCGGCCCGTGACCTGGAAGTGCACGATGCAGGTGAGCGTGGTGAGGGTCAGCACGCCGATGCCGAGCACCTGGATGATGTCGCCGGCGTCGCCGAGGCCCTGGCCCACGATCCAGCCGAGCAAGCCGAAGATGAAGAAAGCGCTGTAGATGAACGGCCAGTTGAACACGGTGCCGATCCAGCCGATCGTGCCTTCGGTCTGGCGCGTCGCCTCCACGTCGGAAGCCGGGACTTCGACCGTGCCGTTGACCGGTTCCGCACCGCGGATGGTCATGAAAATGTTGAGCATCAGCAGGCCCCAGCCGAACAGGTAGAACGAGCCGCCGATGGCGCGGAAGAGCAGCAGCGGGCGGATGGTCTGCACCGTCTCGAGGAACTGATACTTCAGCGAGAGACCGTCGTCGGAGACGGCGTTGAGGTGCAGGCCTTGGGTGATGCCGCTGGCCCACATGGCGCCGACGTAGAAGAGGATGCCGACGAAGGCGACCCAGAAGTGCAGGTTGGCCAGGCTCTGGCTCCACAGCTTGGCTTTCCACAGGCGCGGGGCCAGGAAGTAGAACATGCCGGCGGCCATCAGGCCGTTCCAGCCCAGGGTGCCGCCGTGCACGTGGCCGATCGTCCAGTCTGTATAGTGGCTGAGGTAGTTGACCGCGCGGATCGACATCAGCGGGCCCTCGAAGGTGGCCATGCCGTAGAAGGTCACGCCGGCGGCGAAGAACTTCAGCACCGGGTCGCGCCGCAGCTGGTTCCAGGCGCCGCGCAGGGTCAACAGGCCGTTGAGCATGCCGCCCCAGGACGGTGCCCACAGCATGAGGGAAAAGATCATGCCCAGCGCCTGCAGCCAGTGGGGCAGGGCGGTGTTGAGCAAGTGGTGCGGACCGGCCCAGATGTAGATAAACACGAGGGCCCAGAAGTGCACGATGGAGAGGCGGTAGCTGTAGACCGGGCGATTGGCCGCCTTCGGCACGTAGTAATACATGATGCCGAGGATCGGCGTCGTCAGGAAGAAGGCCACGGCGTTGTGGCCGTACCACCATTGCACCAGCGCGTCTTTCACACCCCCGTAGATCGAGTAGCTGTGCAGGGCGCTCGTGGGCAGCTGCAGGTTGTTCACCACATACAGCAGCGCCACGGTGATGATCGTCGCGATGTAAAACCAGATCGCCACGTAGAGCGTCGGCTCGTTACGGCGGGCGAGGGTCCAGAAGAAATTGATGGCGAAGGCCACCCAGGTGAGCGTCACCAGGATGTCGAGCGGCCAGATGAGCTCCGCATACTCCTTGCCCTGCGTGTAGCCGGCCAGCAGGGTGACGGCCGCACCGAGGATGATGGCCTGCCAGCCCCAGAAGTGGAACCAGGTGAGGGCGCGGCTCGCCAGGCGCGTCTTGCACAGGCGCTGCGTGCTGTGGTAGATGCCCGCAAACATCATATTGCCCACAAAGGCGAAGATGGCGCCGTTGGTGTGCAGGGGCCGCAGACGGCCGAAGCTGATCCAGGACAGCCCCAGGTTCAGCTGCGGGAAATACATCTGGAAGGCCGCCAAAAGGCCGGCGCCCATCCCGACAAGACCCCAGATGATGCCCGCCAACATGAAGTAGCGGACCGCGCGGTCATTGTATTCGATGGTCGTGGTAGGGGAGTTGCCTTGATTCATGGCGCTCGAGAAAAAGTAACGGAGACGTGTAACGAAGCTAGGTGGGACGCTATGAGTGGTGGTCGCGGGCAGAGCGTTGGCCGCTATCCTCTTCCAGGGGGCGAAGGGCCTCCCGCTCCGCGCTGCCGAAGCCGCGGTGGCGGCGTTCGTGCCAGAACAGGATCCCGAAGAGGACGGCCAGCAGCACGCTGCAGAAGACCGTCAATAGGATGACTTCCATCTTATCGTCATAAGAAGCGTTAATGTTTAGGCGGTCAAATTAAAAAACTGGTATAAAGAGACTTATGCTGGCTATTAGCGTCTTTGGATTGGGCAAATGTGACACACGAAAAGGCTTTCGTATATTAGAATCATTAATACAGGATGGAGGCTTCTGAATGGTAGGATTCCTGCCTCGGTAACCCTAGTTTGTTGATATTGTTAGGGTGCGAAGGGCAGGCTCCTGCAGCTCGGGGTTGCCTTACCGGTTTTGAGGGGCCAAGCTGCGGCATGATTTCAATCGTTGCAGGGACCAATCGAGCCGACAGCAAGACGCTGAAGCTGGCGACCTACATCGCTGAATTGTACCGCGAACGCGGCGAAAAAATCACATTGCTCGACTTGAGCAAGTTGCCGCCGGAGCTGCTTTCGCCCCTGTCTTACGGGCAGAAGCCGGCCGATTTCGTCGAACAGTTCAGCGAGCCCCTGCTGGCCTCGCGCGGGACGCATTGGATTATACCGGAATACAACGGCAGCTTTCCCGGCGCGCTTAAGCTGCTGATCGATCATTTGCCCTTCCCCGATTTTTACGACTCGCGCCCGGCCGCCTTCACCGGGCTTTCGGCAGGCAGCTCGGGCGGTATGCGCCCGGTGGAGCAGATGCAGCAGATCATGGCCTATCGCAACGGTTACGCCTATAACCGCCGGGTTTTCATCCCCGCCACCTATCAGACGCTGGACGACCAGGGTGTGCCGCTGGAGGAAGAATTGCGCGAACGCCTGCAGCGTCAGGTGGATGGATTCCGCACTTTTGCCTCGCGTGTACACGCGCTGACGGACAGCTGACGGCACCGTTCATCCGCCCTGCAACCCTTTACTCCCGGCGGGGTTGAATTGGGGAGTCAGTTGCGTTCTTTGGAAGGTGTAGATAGCGTTTACTGATTCCAACTTGATCACTCCCCCTCCAGGGAAACGCAGCCCAATCTCGGAGAACAGACCATGAAGTTGACTCTTTGCACCCGCAAGATCCTGCCGCTGGCCCTGATCGCCGCCCTCATCGGCGGTTGTTCCAGCACGGCCAATAATCCCAACACCACCCGCGGTGCCGGGGTCGGGGCGGCCAGTGGTGCGCTGATCGGCGGCGCCATCGGTAACAACTCGGGCTCGGGCAACGGCGCGGCCGGGGCCGCCATCGGTGCGGCTGTCGGGGCCTTGCTCGGCGGCACCGTCGGCCAGTCGCAAGACGCCAAGGACAAGGCTCGCGCGGAAGAGCTGGCCCAGCAGCGCGAGTTCAATATGGAAATGGCCCGGATCCAGAAGGAGAAGGAAGCCCAGCAGCGCGAATACGAGCGCCAGATGACCATCGCCAAAGGCCAGCAGACGACCGACCGCGAGGTCTTCGAAGCCGAGCAAGCCGCCCGCGAGGCCGAAGCCCGCGTGAAGCAGCTCGAAGCTGAGCGCGATGCCGCCATTGCGCGCCAGAAGCAGCTCGAAGCCGCCCAGCGTCGACAGGAAGAAGCCGAGCGCCGCGCGGCGGAACTCGAGGCCGAGCTCAACGGCACGGCCGGCTCCACCAGCAGCGGCAGCTGAGCGACTACGCCTAAACCTTATCCAACCATCGGGGGGCCTCCAGGTCCCCTTCCTTATCTACCATGAATACTTTCAAGCGTATCGGATTCCTGCTCTGCGGGGCGCTGCTCCTGGTCCTGACGGGTTGCACGACCTCCTAGAAGCGGTTTCAAAACTCGCAAAATAAGCTTGTACTCTGCGGTAGATCGCTAAACTGAGTGAGGCGTGAGCCATTTGCATCGCTTTATCACTGACGATCAATGGGATAAAATCAGC
>Ga0163227_100084_pt1 | contig 34350 bp, 23 predicted proteins | sample MSEWel2016_09_14_2_FD_113148 | JGI IMG/M metagenome (GOLD analysis project Ga0163227, IMG submission 113148) | Subsurface microbial communities from deep shales in West Virginia, USA - MSEEL Well Study Marcellus 5H_2016_09_14 ...
CTCAGCACGATGCCGGCGAGCGCATTGCACTCGTAGCGCGTCAGGTCGAAGCCGAGCACCGTCACCTCGAGATCGGCGAACAGGACGTTGAAGCCCGTCAGCGGCAAATGGCCCTGCAGGGCCGCCGCGATGCCCACCATCAGCACGCCGATGACCCCGGCTGAGACCGAGGCGATGGCCGACCAGGCAGGAGTGCGCGTGTAGAGTAGGCCGAAAAAGACGGGGATGAAGAGCGCCACCTTGTAGAGGGATTCGGCCTTCATATATACATCGAACGCGCCGCCGAAGCGCTTGACGTTGAAGGCGATCCAGATGGCCAGAATACCCAGCAGCGCCACCGAAAGGCGACCGATCCACAGCTGGGTGTGATCCGAGGGCTCCTCGCCGGTGATGGATTGGGCGATGGGCACATAGACGTCTTTGGTCAGCACCGCGCCCAGCCAGTTGAAAAGGGTATCCGTCGAGCTCATGGTGGCCGCGAGGATAGCGGCCGTCAGCAGACCCAGCATGCCGTTGGGCAACACCGCCATCGCCAGCGTGATGAAGGACGCTTCGTTGGGCTGGGCGAGGTTGGGCCAGAGGCTGGCCATGTCGGGGAACAGGATGGGCACCGTGAAAAGCGGCACGATCCACAGCACCGGCAACACGGTGGACAAGAGGCCGCAGCTCAGGGCCATCTTGCGCGTGTCCCGCTCGTCCGCGACGCTGTAGTAGCGCTGGGCGATGTGCCAGTTCACGTTGTAGCCCAACATGATGTAGATCACCCACATCGGCCAGAACAGCAGCGGTTTGCCCTCGAGGTTGACCGCGAAGTAGCCGGGCGGCGCTTCCGTGATGACGCGTTGGATGCCGTGGACGAGGTCGCCGCCGAGGTAGATGTAGGCCACCGGTGTCAGCACCAGGGTGATCAGCAGGATGATGAGAAACTGGATGCCGTCCGTGACCATGACCGCCCAGAGGCCGCCGCAAGTCGAATAGATCATGATCACCAGGCCGGTCGCCAACATCGACAGCTCAAAGCCGTCCATCGAGATGGGGCCCAGGTGAAACGTCTGCTCCGAGATCCCCAGCGCGGTGGAGAGAAAGATGCAGAGCGTGTAGATCATGATGCCGAGCACGAGCGTGTTGGGTAGCACGGCCAGCAGGGTGTAGAAATACGTGGTGCGTCGGGAGAACCGCCGGGTGAGAAATTGCAGGGGCGATTCGAGGCGCGTGCGCCGCCAGAGCGGCCCGAAGATCCAGTAGCCGAGCAGGTAGGCCGGCAGCGCGAGGTTGAACAGCACCATGGCCCCGCCGCCGCTGCTGTAGGTGACCCCGGCCGCACCGACGAACATGAAGGCAGAGAAGCCCGAGACGAACAGGGAGAGCATCGAGAGCTTCCACGGGATGTGGCCGCCGCCCTTGAAGTAGTCCGCCGTCTCGCGGTTGAAGCGGGAGACGTAGAAACCGACCCCGAGCACGATGAGCATGTAGATGCCCAGGATGCTGTAATCCAGGCTGTTGAGGAAATTGAGTTTTGGCATTGGGTGCAGGGCGAATGGACGGGGCGCTTCTGCGTCGGCCCATCGGGGAGGTGGACATCATCCGGGTGCGTGCGAACGCTATTAAGGGGGCGTTGCCCTGCGCGGGGCACCTTGGCGGCGTTTTATGGTAAACTGTGCCCGGCCCTCTACAGGCGGAAGAAGGTGCGCGCGTTTTCCCGCCCGATCTGGGCGCGGATTGCTTCCGGAATCGGGGCCAGTTCGAGCTTCAGCGTGGCGGCTCGAGTGACGAACAAAGGGGTGTGCGAACCGAAAAGGAGTTGCTCCGGGCGTAGCCTCGTCAGCAGTTGATTGATCAGGTCGTGCCAGTCGGCAAAGGAAAGGTCGGTGCGGAAGTCCACACATCGGTCGGCCAATTCGAGGATTTCCGGTCGATACAGGCCGGTGCAGAGAAACGGGAAGTCTGCGTGCCGTTCCGCGAAACCGGCGAGGTGCTTGACCTTTACCCCGGGGATCTTGAGCCCGGTATAACCGTTGCGCTCGTCGAACATGCGGATGTTGACGATCAGGCGCGTTCCGGTGTCGCGGAGGATGCGGACGAGATCCCGGCAGGCGCGTGACGAGAGCGGGTAGTGGTGGAAGTTGGGGTAGAGCTTCACCGCCTTCAGGTCTGTCTGCTGCTGGTAGGCCTCCAGATTTTCCCGCCAATCGGGCATGCCGAGGTGCAGAACGGGCACCGGCACGAGGTGCGGGCACGCGCGGCAGCCTGCGAGCAGTTCCCGGTTACTGGGATCGGGGTCGGCCAGAAAGAGCGGCTCGATCGGAGACACCAGTGCGCGCTCGATCCCCTCGCTCACCAGATGGGCTTCGAGTTCGGGCAAGGTGCGTCGCGGCAGGCGGTCGAAGGGCCAGTGCCCGTGAGAAGCGTTTACGTCGATCCACATCTTCAGATCCCTCCGAGGAGTTCGCAGGCGTTTTGAAACAGGACTTTGTGCTTGGCGGCCTCGCTGATGGCCGCCCCGGACACGCGCCCGATGCACTGGCCCAACTCCCGGATGGGCAGGTCGGAGCCGTAGAGCAGGCGGTCGTCGCCCAATTGCTCGATCGCGCACTCCACGAGACCGGCGACGGGCAGGCAACTGGAGGTGTCGATATAGAGGTTGGGCAGGTGCTTGGCTTCCAGGATGCCGCGGACGCCGATCCCGTAGAGGTGGGCCATGATGACCTTCACGTTGGGGTGGCGGCGGGCCAGCAACGCGGTGTCGGACGAATCGCTGTGCTGCTGGCGCATGGCCTTGCCCTTGGTGTCCCAGGTATGTTGCAGCACCGGCACCCCGAAGTCCTCGGCGGCCTTCATCAGCGGTTTCATCACGCGGTCGCGGGCATTGTTGGAGATCTCCAGTTTGATGCCGCGAAAGCCGTGCGCCACGCAGCGCTCCAGCTCGGCCCGCACGGGCGGCTCGCCCCACAAGGGGTTGAGCCCGCAAAACCCGATGAAGAAGTGGGGATACCACTGCATCAGCTGATGGGTGGTGTCGTTGATCTCCGCCATCTGTTCGGGCGTCGGGGTGGGGCCGTGATAGAGCACGTCTCCCAGCGCCACCATGCGCTCGATCCCGAGGCTGCGGGCATACCGGACGAGTTTGTCGACCTGCTCCCGCTGGGCGCCGTCTCCGAAAAAGACGGGGTGGGTGTGGATGTCGATGATGCGCATGGGCGGTCGAAGGGCGAGCCGGGTCGGCTGGGTGATGACGCGATTACAAACGATTCTTGCGGGCCTGCAGAGGGGCGGCCCGTTGTATGGTAAAGCGCGGGACCGGCTTTAGCTGTCGAGCAGTCGCCGCGCGGTATCCTCGCCCAGTTCCTCGAATCCGGTGATGGGTTCGCGCAGCGCGCGCGCCTGCTCGCGAAAGCCCTCGCGCTGGGCCGGATCGGCAAAGTCGAAGCCGACCAGGGCCCGCGCCACCCGCTCGCCGGTAAACTGGTAGTTGAAGTAGCAGAGGCGCGCATAGGGTGCCATGAGGGCGACAAACTCGCGGATGGTGCCCGGCTTTTCGTTGAGTTCCACGCGGGCGAAGATCGGATATTGCAGCAAACGTGGGTCGAAGCGGATCACGCGAAAGCGCACGTCCGTCCGTCCGCTGACGTCTTCATAGGGGAAGCCGTGGGCGGTCAGTTCGCGGCCCACGATCTGCGCTTCGGCCTCGGTCGCCTCGAAGGTGATGATGTGGTGGGCCACCTGGGGGTGGATCTGACCGTATTGAAAGTCGACCACGTTGAGCTGTCCGAAGCAGGAGCCGAGCAACCGGTCCAGCTCACCCTGTTGTTCGCCCAGCCGGATGCGCCACGCCCGGCGGGTTGGGTCGCCAAAAGGGGCGCGCCCGGCGATCAGGGCGAGCTTCTGGAAGTCGATGTTGGAGCCGCAGATGATGACGAGCACGCGCTTGCCGCGCCAGCGGTCGAGTTGGCGCCGCAGCCCGGCGAAACCCATCGCGCCGGAGGGCTCGGGCAGGCAGCGGGCCCGGTTCCAGAGCTCCTGGATGGCGGTGCAGACCTCGTCGTTGGAGACCTGGAGGTAGTCGTCGAGGATGTCCCTGAGGATGGGGAAGGTGAAGTCGCCCACGCGGGGCACCGCCGTGCCGTCGCAAAAGATGTCGACCCGTTCCAGGGTACGGGGGGCGTGGTGCCGGCGGGCCAGGTCAAAGCTCGCCTGTCCCTCGCCCTCCACCCCGATAAGGCGGATGTCGGGAAAGTGCTCCTTGAGCCACAGGCCGATCCCTGCCGCCAGACCGCCGCCCCCGATCTGGAGAAAAGCCGCATCGAAGGGGCCCTGGCCGCTGATCGCGATCTCGTCCGCGATGGTGCCCTGGCCGCCGATGACGTGCGGGTGGTCGTAGGCGCTGATAAAGATGCGTCCGCTGGCGTCGCGGTCCTCCATCGCCGCCGCGACCGCATCGCCGAAGCTGTTGCCGATCAGGACGACTTCAACGGCTTCACCCCCGTGTCGGCGCACGGCGTCCTGCTTGGTCCACGGCGTCGTCTGCGGCATATAGATCCGAGCAGAGATGCCCAAGAGGCGGGCCGAGAGAGCGATGCCTTGTGCGTGGTTGCCGGCGGAGGCAGTGATGACTCCCAGGGCGGCGTCGCCGGGCGAGAGCTGGGCAAGGCAGTTGTAGGCGCCCCGCCACTTATAGGAGTGGATGGGCGAGAGGTCTTCGCGCTTGAGGAAGAGCTGCACGCCCTCCGGCAGGTCGTAGGCCTCGAGCGGGGTCGGCGCGGCGACGCGGTAAATGCGTTGCCGCGCCCGAATGATTTCGAGCTTCAGCGTCTCCGCAAGACAGGTGGGGGCGGACATGGTGAAGAAAAGCGGTTGAGGTGAGCCTCGGGCGAACCGGCAGGACCGGCGCGGTTATGCCCGGTAACCCAAGGCATGCGCCTTACCGGCCAACGACGGAACCCCTGCCCGGATTTACGGTATAGCACCCTGTTCCGTTGCTCGGCCCGGGTCGTTGGCGGATCGTGGCGCCACTTGTTCGGCGGGCTATCCCCCGTTTTCAATCCCACCCCTTTTGAGATCGCCGACCTTTGGGACTTCTCTTATGACTCTGGCCGGCGCCTCCCTTATCCTGTGCAACTGTTCGGTCTACACTTGCTCGATTGCTTCGTCGTGCTGGCCTACTTCCTGATCATTCTCTGGATCGGCAAGAAGGCGGGCGAAGTCGGTCACGACACCAATGACTTTTTCCTGGCGGGGCGCTCCCTGGGCCGCTTCTACCAGTTTTTCCTCAACTTCGGCGCCTCGACCAACGCAGACCAGGCGGTGGCGGTGACGCGGGAGACCTATCGCCAGGGCATCGGCGGCATGTGGATTCAGTTCCTCGTCTTGTTCGTGACGCCGTTTTACTGGTTTTCGACCCTGCTGTTTCGGCGTGCTCGGGTGACGACGCTGGGCGACTACTTTCACGAGCGCTTTCGCAGTCCCTTTCTGGGCGGGTGCTACGCCTTCTTTACCCTCCTGATCGCCTTCGCGGCATGTGGGGTGGGGTATATGGTGGCGGCCAAGACCATGATGGCCCTGACGCCGAAGACCTACGAGCAGATGTCGACGGAAGAACAGGCCAGCGTCGATGCCTATGCGGATTACCAGCGCCTCGCCAGTGTCGACCCCGCCGAACTCAGCGTCGCGGAACTCGAGACGTATTCGGTGCTGCAACAAAGGTATCTGCACGGTGAGCTGAAGGCCTTTTATTCCTTCGTCGACCCGGTGCCCTTCTACTTTGCCTACGGCCTGATCGTGGCCGCCTACACCATGATGGGCGGCTTTCGGGCGGCGGCGATCACGGACGCGATCCAGGGCCTCTTGATCATCGTTTTTTCGATCATTCTGATCCCGATGGGACTGCACAAGCTGGGCGGTTTCGAGGGGCTGCACGACACGGTCCCTGCCTTCTACTTCCAGCTCTTCGGCTCCGTTTCGATGAGCGATTACAGCGCGGCTGGGATTGTGGCGATGTTCCTCTCCAACCTCGTGGCGATTATCGCCGTAGCCCAGAACATCATGACGGCCGGCTCGGCTACCGATGAGAATGCGGCGCGGTTTGGCATGATCGGCGGCATGTTTCTCAAACGCTTCCTCATGCTGCTGTGGGCGCTGGCCGGGCTGATTGCGATCGGGCTCTATGCGGGCCAGCTGCAAGACCCGGACCTGGTCTGGGGCATCATGACGCGCGACTTTCTGGCGCCGGGAGCAGTGGGGCTGATGCTGGTGGGCATTCTCGCCGCCAACATGTCCACGCTCGACGCGAGTTCGGTGTCCATCTCGGCCCTCTTTATCCGCAACATCTACCAGCCGCTGCGACCCGGGCGAACTGAAGCCCACTACCTGTGGGTCGGGCGCGCGGTGATCGGGGTGACGCTGCTGGGCGGGATCGGGACTGCGCTCTACGTGGACAACCTGCTCGAGCTCTTCAAGTACTTCATTTCCGTGCCCGCTGTGTTCGGCGCGCCGATCTGGCTCGGGTTCATCTGGCGACGCCTCACGCGGGTGGCCGTGATCGTGGAGATCTTCATCTGTTTCGCGATCTTTGCCGTCATTCCAAACGTGTTTCAGTCGCTCGACTGGGCGCGCACCCGACCGGAATTCCTGGTGCAGACGGAAGCGCATTCCGTGGTGAGCACGGCGCCCGCGACCCAGGAAGACATCGTAGCCGGTCGGGCGACGGCGCTCGGAGATCCGGTGGAGAAGGATTTTCTGATCGAACCCACCGGCATCTTCTTCGAGCGGGTGGCGCGGCTCGATCCGGAGGATCCCGACTCGCCGTTGGTGGGCCTGGGGCGCTTCGAAGCCGAGCTGTGGGTCATGAGCCTGGTGGGCGTGGATTTCACGCACTGTCAGAAATCCCAACTGGTGGCCGCCCGCTTCTTTTTCACCGCCATCACGCCTTTCGTCCTGCTGATCCTGTTGTCGTTGGTGACGAAGCCCGTGGACCCGAAGCACCTGGATTATTTCTTCGGCAAGATCTACACGCCGGTCCGGCGAACGGAAGCAGCCGATGCGGAGGCGGTGGCCTATTCGGCGGCGCACCCGGAGTCTCTGGCGCACCGCAAGCTGCTGCCGGGCACGAATTGGGAGATCGCGCGCCCGTTGAAGCTGGACGTGCTGGGCCTCGGCGCCAGTTGGCTGGTGGTCGGCCTGGTCTTGCTGGCACTGTGGGGTATGCTGCGCCTCGGCGCGTAACCGGCGACGGCGTCTCAGGCCACGGCCGATGGTTGGGAAATGCTCGCGCCGTCGATCCAGTTGCCGCGAATCAGCGTGACGGCCGGGTTGTCGGTGGGGCCGATGCGCTCGTTGGCCAGACGCGTCTTGAGGATGTCGATCGCGGTGGCGCCGATCTTGCGATAGCCAATATCGACCCGCGCAATGCCCTGGGCCTTTTCATCGGCCGGTCCGAGCGCCACAAAACCCAGATCGTCGGGCACGCGCCAACCCCCTTCGAGCAGCCATTGGTAGTGTGCACTCTGGGTGCTGTAGACCACGTCGGGTTGGTGCCGCTGCACCCAATCGAGCAGGTCTTCCCGGCTGATCTGCGAGCCCATCAAGGGCGGGATCCGGTCGTTGGCGGGGATGCTTTGCTGATACCAGGTGAGGTAGCAGTTGAAGAGGTGGTTGGAGCGTTCGTCCTCGGCATCGCTGATGCAGAAGCCGATGCGCTTGAAGCCGCGGTCCACGAGCGCCGAGATGCCCACGTGCATCGCCTGGTAAAAGTGCGGGTGGACCTGGTTGAACCCGAGCTTGGCCGCCACGGCGCAGGTGGCGACCCCCACGAAGTTTTCCTGCGGCAGGGAAAACACGTCGCGCAGGGTCTCGACCGGTAGCACGACGACGCCGCGGATGCCGCGTGTTTCGAGGATCTGGACCATGCGTTTGACGCGCATCCCGGGGGCGTGCAGCCAAAAATCCTCCGTCTTGAAGCCCAGCTTTTGCGCCTGTTCGATGGCGCCTTGACGGATGAGCAAAGCTTCTTCGCTGAACTCCCGCAAGGGGCGCCGCCTGCCGTTCAGGAGTGCAATCACGGGTTCGTCCTTGCTCACATCGCGCTTGCGCAGGTAGCGCATCAGTTCCGTGAGGTTCGGGTCGGGGGTGTAGCCCTGTCGGGCGGCGATGGCCTTGATGCGTTCACGGGTCTCCGGCGCGATGCGCGGGTGATCCCGGAGGGCCATGGAGACCGTCATACGGCTGACCTGGGCCTCTGCGGCGATCGTTTTGCAGGATGGGCGTTCGTTCATGGCGATCGAAGGGGGCGAATCCAGTGAAATCGGTTGGTTACGGCTAGGGCGAGAGGCTGCAGAAAATCCAGTAATCTCTGGGTGGATACGTCAGTCAAGACCGATAGACGTTCAGCAAGCCGCGACGCAATGAGAGTAGCATGTCTTGCGCCTTGAGTGGGGTAACATGATGCTATGGATACTATTTTGCTTAAGCGAGTAAAATTGCGCCCGAGCCTCCATGTCGTGGTGGTTTATTTTATACGCCCGGTTTCTGGTTATGCATGGAAAGACGTTTGCTCTGAATGGACGGCAAGGAAAAGGAAAGTGCGCGGTTCCGAGCTTGGGTGATGGACGTATAGCGAGGGTAACTCAACGTTGATTGACTATGTATTCCCACTTTTATTCTAATTCATAAAATCGCTGGTGGGAGACTGCCTGTGCTTTACGGTAAATCAGGCGGTTGGAGCGGGGGGAGACTCCCCGGGGCGGTGTTTGGCCATTGGCCGAAAAGGGAGGAGGCGCCTTGCTTGTCGACGTCTGATGGGGTTTGCCTCGACGCGCGCCCAAGAGATTGGGTCAGGCTTTATTGTAAACCGTCAAAAATATAGATTTGAATTCGGGATAAACTTAAATCCTGCGGCATCGCCGGGGACATTTCACTGCAAGTCTGGTGCATCCTGATCTTACTGATTGGACAGGGCTATGTTGGCTCGCTTCAGGGCCATGGATACGTAGTGAATGTTCAGGCGATGTCTCAAGATCCTAAGTTTAACCCAAGTACTCACTGCTATGAAATTGGCCCGCTTCAGTCTCTGCTGGCTCAGTGCGTTTTCCACTGTGGCGCTTTGCGCACAGACTCCGACCAATGCTCCAGAAGATGAAGACATTTACGAGTTATCGCCGTTTACGGTCGATGCCTCGGGCGATGTGGGGTATTACGCTTCAGAAACCCTGGCCGGGACCCGCATCCGGTCGGACCTCAAAGACCTGGCGACCTCGATTTCGGTCGTCACGGAAGACTTCATGGCAGACACCAACTCGGTGAACATTGCCGACGTGCTCCTGTTTCAGGCCAACTCCGAAGTGAGTGGCCTCTCGGGTAATTTCTCCGGTTCGCAGGGCGTGACGCCAGGGGATCCGATTGGAGAGCTGGCCCGCGATAACAATTCCGGCGGCGTGACGCGTTTGCGCGGTCTGGCCGAGGCGGATTTGACGCGCGAGTTCTTCAAGACGCAGATTCCCTTCGACGCCTACAATACGAGCCGTATTGAAGTGCAGCGTGGGGCCAACGCCGCCCTTTTCGGCCTGGGCAGCGCCGCTGGTATCGTCAACAATTCGCTGATCAAGGCCGAGATGGCCGGAAACTTCGGCAATGCCCGTCTCAAGGTCGACCAGTATGGCAGCACGCGGGAGGAGTTCCGCTACAACGTGGAGGCGATCGAAGATGTGTTGGCGGTTCGCGTCGCGCTGTTGGCGGACAACGCAAACTATGAACAGGAAGAGGCTTACGACGACCAACACCGCGTCTTCCTCACCACGACGATCCACCCCTTCGGCGACCAGACCTTTACCGTCCGCGCGAGCGGGGAATGGGGCAAGCGAGATGCTTCGCCGCCTCGCACCATGCCGCCGGCAGACCTGATCTCCGGCTATTACGCGTTGCGCGACGCCGGGCTGCCGATCTTTAACGATGCGCTCGAAGCCGGCACGTGGTATTCCCAGTCGGGGGGAATCTATCCGGAGTTGAATCAGCCGAACAATCGCTGGGTTTACCCGATGCTCGGCGGTGCGGACGGGCCGACGGTCTTCTGGCTCGACCCCAACAGCAGTGAGCCCGATCCGTTGGGCGCGCGCACCATTCAGTATGCCAATGAGCTGGGCTCGAGCGCCGCGTATTCCACGACGCACCGGATGATGCTCTCGTTGCGCAACTACAACAACTCAATCTCACTCAGTGGCGCCTACCCGGATACGGGCGAGCCCATTGCGGTCGCCGGCAGCGGGGCGATGTGGGATACGCGTACGGACCGCCAAATTACGGACCGCAGCATCTTCGATTACCGCAAGCATTTGCTCGACGGCGGCCTCAGCACCGACTTCGCGCGCTTTGAGGACTACATCGTAGAGGTCGAAAAGCTGTTCTGGGATAACCGCCTGGGCCTGAACTACGCCTATCACCACGAGTCGTTCCGCGAAGGCCAACTCAACCAGTTGCGCGGAGACCCGGGCGGCGAGTCGATCATGATCGACTTCAATCCCTACCTCGGCACGACGGAGTCTTCTCTGGGCGGCGAGGTGCGTGTAAACCCCAACTACGGTGGGGTTGCCGTGGCGAGTCGCGCCGAAAACTCGATCAGCCGCAACGAGCGGGAATCGCATCGCCTGACGGCTTTCCTCAGCCTGGAAGCGAATCAGGTGTTGGATGACGGCTCGTTGTGGGAACGCCTGCTCGGCAACGTGGACCTGACCGGTCTCTACCAGACGCGCGACAGCAATTACTACCTGATCTACACCCGCGACACGACTTCGCCGGACGACATCTACGAGCAATTGCTGGGTGACGATCCCGAGACGTCATTCCACACCAAGACCTTTTACCTGGGGCAATATCACGCGCTGGATTACTCCGGCCGCAGCAGCGGGGTGAACCTGCTCGACTTCGATAGCGCGGAGGACCTGAAGGGCCTGAACATCCAGCCCATCAACAGTGGGCAGACGGTGCCGGACCAACTCACGTTCTCCATGCTCAACCTGACGACTCAGTCGTATGAGGACGTCATGCTGACGCTCTACCAGGCGACGGACAACGGTGGCTATCCGGCCACTTATTCGGGGACGAAGGGCATCGAAACGATCGACTCCTACGTGCTCAACGGCACCTGGCACCTGCTCGACGATATTGCCGTCTTCCAGTACGCCTGGCGGCGAGACGAATGGAATTCGTCGACCATGAGCGCGCCTCAAGTGATCTACCCCAACGGCAATCCTGGGCGTTCCGACTTGCATGATCCGGACTTCCTGGCCGGGCCGGAATATGACTCCACCCTTGAAAAGGAGTTCGAGAACCGCAATTGGGGCATCGTGCTGCACACGCCGCACTTCATCGAGCGGCATATGCCGGCGGGGCTCAATCTGAGCCTGCACTACGGCAAAGGGCAAAACTACCAGCCCGGTGGTGGCGGCCTCGATGCCATCGGCGACAGCATCCCGAACGCGTCGGGTGAAACCGAGGAATGGGGCTTCACGGTGAGTGGCCTGGACAACAAGATCAGTGCCCGGGTCAACTTCTTCGAGACGGGGGTCTACAACGGCAGCTTCTACACCGACGCCGTGGCCGCTCCGCAGTCCATCATGCGCAATCTGGCCTATCAGCTCGATAATCCGGCCAATATTGCTCAAGGCTACACGGCGGCAGACGTCCAGGCGGTCCTGCCTTCAGATGCGGTCATTGCGCTCCATGGCGTGGAATTCGACTGGGATACGCCCGACAATACCACGACCAACCCGAATCCGAATCGCAGTGCGACACAGGATTTTGTTTCGGAAGGGGTCGAAATCGAAATTCTGCTGAATCCGATCCGCAAGTGGACGACCTTGCTCAAGATCTCGCGTCAGGAGACCACGACCGACAATACCGCGCCGGTTCTCCGTCGCTGGTACAACGATTTCGTCGTGCCGAACTGGATTGAAAGCGATTTTGCCCAGCACTACGTCATGGATGACACGTCGGGCATCACGCTGGCCAAATACACGCAGGACTTGATGGGCACGCCGCTGCTGCTGGCGGCGGCCCAGGACGGTTATCCCACGGTCGAGCAACGGGAATGGCGCTACGTCGTGACCTCCAAGTATCGCTTTGAAGACATCTTTGAGCGCTTCCACATCGACGGCCTCGAGATCGGCGGTACCTACCGTTATGAAGACGAAGCCGGCATCGGCTTCCCTGCCATGATCGACGAAGAGACCGGGTCCGTGGCGCCGGACATCGAGCACCCCTACATGGCGCCCTCGATGAACTTCTTCGACGTCTTCGTGAATGTGGATACGCAGATCGGCGGCCTCGAAACGACGTTCCAGGTCTATGTCTCCGACCTGACGAACCACGACGGCCTGGTGCCGATCCACGCCAACCCGGACGAGACCTATACCTACCGCATTCTCGAAGGTCGGGTCATTTCCTTCACGGCATCGGTTAGATTCTAGAGAGCCATTCAGTCTCTGCATCAGTAGCCTGCATCGCTGTCACAATAAGCAACCACCTCCGTCGGGCGACGGAGGTGGTCTTTTCATCTAGGATTGCCGTGTTATGGGTTCTGAGCGGGGTTCTGCCGGCCCCGCCAAATCGCGCGTCACGCCCCCGTAGCGTTCCAGGGCGACACCCAGGACGCCGAACTGGTCCGTCAGCAAGCCCTCGTAGCCACAGGGGCGGTCGTCCCAGTAGCGCCAGTCGCGACCGCTCTTGCAACCGCCGAAGACCGAGGCGTCGGCGAGGCCGCTGCACAGTTGCTCCAGCAGGCGGTCCGCCTCTATTTCCAGCCCGGCCCGATAGAGGCCGCGTACAAAGTGGCGGGCCTGTCCATGTGTGCGCCCACCGTTTTGATAGTAGCCGAAGGGATAGCCCTGGATGATGTCGGCAAGGTCTGCATCCGGGATGGGCCACAGGTTGGCCGGCAGGCCGAGGCGGGGAGAGGGCAGGGCTACGCGCTTCATTTCCTGCAGCAGGCGCTTCAGGAGGGTGTGCCCTTCCGCGGGCGCGACCAGGCCGGCGGCGACGGCGGCCCCGTTGGGCGGCAGAAACGCGTGGTCGTGGCGTTTGCCCTCCGGGCAGACCCAGCCGGCATACCAGCCCGTCTGGGGATTCAGAAACGTGGGGGTGAAGGCCTGCTGCATTAGCGTCCGCCAATCGACTATTCGGGAGCGCCAGTCCTCCAGACCGCACGGCTCGAGGGCCCGCAGCATTATGCCCAAGGCCTCGTAGAGGATGGCGTTGGAAAACGCGTCTTTCCAGCCAAACGAAATCACGTCGAACCAGCAGGTGCTCCATTGGCCCGTGCCCGAGGTGCCGGTGCGGTTGCGGCTCTCGATCAGGCCATCGCCGTCGAGGTCGCGCGCGAGCATCGCCTCCAGTTTGCGGCGGATCTCGGGCTCGAAGCGCTGACCCCAACCGGGTGGCGCGGCCTGCGTCAAATATTCGGCCAAGCCAAACAGGGCCGCCGTGCCCGTCATGAGGTAGTCGTCTTCCGCCGGGTGCACGCCCGCCGGGGAGAGCAGGTTACCGGCGGCATAGCCGGGCCCCCCGGTCAACCACCGCTCGAGGGAGGTCCGCAGCATCTCGTGGGCGGGCAGGCCAGGCAGTAAGGGGCCCATGCGCACGCATTGGGCGCTCCAGGTGTCCATCGAGATCGGGCAATGCATGGAGGCCCCGTTGTTGCTGAGGGTGGCGGTATCGGGGCGATAGTTGAGGCCGGTATGGCCGGCGCGGCGCAAGGCGGCCCGGACAGCCAGCGGGGCACTCGATTTGAGGGGAAATTCGGGCACGGTCAAATGCAGGTGCCAGGCGGCCTGGTGACGCCCGGCCGGCAGGTGCCAATGGCCCTCCGGCGTCGCGGCCTCACCGATCTTGAACTCGAATTCCAGCCGATCCTGAGGACGGTTCACGTCCATGCGCAGGCAACCCGATCCCTCCTGGGTCAGGGCGAGGCTGCCGAAGCGGGGCGCGTGCAGGATCGCGGGCGTGGCGACGGCTCCGGTCTGTCCGGCGGGAAGCAGGCGGCCGAGCAGGTGACAGGCGGCTACCCTCGGGTTCAGGCTGATCTTCCAGGCCGCACTGTGCCAGGCGGTGTGTGCGTGGGCCTGGGTCCGCATCCCGCGAAATTCCAGGTGCTGATCGTAGACGCTCCAGACCAGCTCATAGCCCATGTCCAGCGCGTCCTCGCGCAGATGGTAGCGGATGGTGTTGCCCTTGACGGTGACGCGACCCGTAAAGCTGAAGCGCACGGCGGGATCGGCATTGGGCGGCTGGCCCACGAGGTTGAGCATCGGGCCTTGATGGAAAGAACCGGGGCCGACGCAGAGTAGATTTTCACCGGTATCGCAGTTGCCGTCCTGGTCGAGGGCGAGGTAGGTCAAGCCCGGGCGGCTGAGGCAGAAGCCCACCTCCAGCCAGCGGGAACGAAAACGCAACTCGCCATCGAGGCGTTGGGCTTCGAGTCCGCGCGGCAGGTGAGCGAGTTCGACCGGCCCGAGCGAGAGCAGGCGCTCGCGACGCGAGGCGAGCGGCGCCTCGAGTTGACCCTCCACCACAAAGGCCTCGGCGGCGAGGTTCCAGGGCGTCCACCAGCCGTCGATCCCGCACCGCCGGATCTCCAGGCAAAGGCCGTAGGTGGTGAGCTCCTCGAGGTCCAGCCAGGTGTAAGGGGCGTCGTCGGATGCCCGGGGCAGGTCCCGCACGTAGTGTAGCACCCGCCAGGACGCGTCCGGCGCATCCAGGGTGAGGATGCGCAGGTCCACGATCCAGTCGGTCAGCTGGTGGCTACCGCACTTGTGATACCCCTGGGCGTTGCGCCAGCCGATCCGGCGGACGCGGGCCGGGCCCGTGGGGGTAAAGGCGCGCTGGTGGATGATGCGTGAGGGCGGCGCCCCCGGTTCTTCAGGCAACGGCGCGGTCCAGATCGCGCGGCATTCGGACAACATGCGGTGTTGCGCCAAATCGCCCATGGGGGCTTCCAGATCGGGCAGGTCGAGCAGGTTGGTGGGGGCGTGCATGACAAGGAGTGTGACGGTTAGGAACGCTCGGTGTTGAGCAAGACATCGGTGGCCTGCCGCAGGGCCTTCCAACGCCGGAGGTTCTCCCGGGTGGAAGGCAGCAGGGGCAGGACGTGGGTTTCGAGGGTCACGTGATCGACCGGTCGATCCCGGCGCAGCGCGGCGAGCTGGCCCCACCAGTTGACTCCGCCGTCTCCGAGCAGGCGGTTGGCCCAGGTTCCGTCCAGCAGGGGGATGGCATCCTTGACGTGCACGTTTTGCAACCAGGGCCGCACGCGCTCGTAGCCCACGGGGTAGGCCGCCTCACCCGCCACGACCGCGTTGGCCGGGTCCCAGTTGATCCCGAGATTGGCCTCGCCGATGGTGGCGACGATCTCCGCAGTGCGCGCGCCGGTGTCGCAGTAGGCGCCCGGCTCGTTTTCGATCGCGAGCTTGAGGCCGAAGGCGGCGGCGACCTGAGCGGCTTCGCGCAGGCGGGCGATCACCTCGACCGGATGAGCGAGGCTCGAACGGAGGAAGCCAAAAACGATGACGCAAGGAGCCCCGAGTTCGCGCGCCCATTCGCAAGTCGCCGGCAGGGTTTGCTCCAGCTCGGCCTTGAGCTGCGACAAGTTCTCCGGTCGTAGCTTGAAGAGCCCGGGCGACAAGGCGGTGATGGCGAGTTCTCCCTGCTGCACCCACGCCTGCAGTTGTTCGCGGCGGCAGGGTTTGAGGTCGGGCACGCGCTGCTCATAGGTGTCCACGCATCTGAGCTCGTAGCGACGGATACCGAGGGCCTTGCCCGCCAGGATCGCCGCCTCCAGATCGAGGCTCAATTCGTCGGTCAGGATCGCCAGATCCAGGTCTTCAAAGGTGGTTTGCGTGCTCACGGGCGGTGATGTTTTCACCCCTCAGGGTGCGGCGCTGGAGCGCGCTTCCGAGGGCTCAGACGCTTTTCCGTAAAACAAAACTCACGTTGCGAACCCGCCCGGGGCGACCCCTACTCAGCGCATCCTTCGGTGGAAGGCGAGCGCTGCTCTCCCGCCCTGCTGATCTATGTGGTTGGCGGCGTTCGTCCGTTTTTTTCATCTCCGCAGCTTCACCCCCTCTGTTTCACATCCATGAGACTCTCGAGCTATCCGTTCTCACTTCGTCACTTCTTCAACCTCTGCCTGGTCTGCCTTTTCGCGGCGGCCGTGCACGCGCAGGATCAGGATGCCCTCCGAGCCGAAGACTGGGACGGTAACTGGATCCTGATCCCGTCCGAAAGCACCACGATCGACATCTTCGACACCGTTTCGCTGGAGTTCAGCACGGTATCCGAGGGGCACGTGGCGTTGACCCAGCGCTGGGGCACCCGGCGGACCCTCGAGGATCAACTGGATTTGACGGTGGGCGGTCAGGTCAACCGGACGAAGATCGACGACAAGGTCTTTGCGACCAACGCCTTTATGGGCCTGCGGCGCGAAGAAGGCGCGACCCGCGAGCTGGTGGCCAAATGGCTGGAGCCCTACGCGACCCTGCAGATCGAGGACACCTATCCACTGCTGTCCTCGCAGGGCCGCCACCCCTTTGTTTCCCGCTCGACCTTCAGCATGGAACCCGGCGGCAATGTGCTCACCTGGATCATCGAGCGCTCGACGCGTCCGGCGGATGAGCCCATCGTCTACCGCCTCAAGCGCGAGGGCTACCGGGACGCCTACTACATGCACATGTCGGACGACTGGGCAATCAAGGGGCAGTTGCCCGAACAGGCGGCTCTGATCACGCTGCAAGGGATCGTGAACCAGGATGCCCCGCTGCTTTACTTCATCTACGGGGAAGAGTGGGACTTCCGCTTTACCGACGAGATCTTCGACTACTACAAGGCGAAGAAGCAGTTCACCTTTACGGAGCTCAAGGGCTTCCGCCAGGCGTTGACGACGTTTCGCGACAAGCTCGACACCTACATCGTGTGGGACAAAAACGTGCGCACGTCCCTGATCGTGGCGTTTACCCTGGCTGGGCTGGAGGACGCCATCGTGGTCTCCGAAGACGAGATTCCGCTGATGGAGGAACTGGGCCTGCGCCGGATCGAAGACTTCCGCGGCAAGTTTACCGATATGTCCGACGTCGAGATCTACCGCTGGGCCTACGACGCCTACTGGGATCGCTGCAGCAAGGATTACATCGTCTGGATGGGCGGTGATGCCGGCCCGCGCATGCGCCCCGGCGTGGCCGATTTCGGCATGTATCACCAGTGCTTCTTCACCGATCTCTCCACCGACGACGACGACCCCAAGGAGCAGGAGGAATACGCGCTGGCGGACCGCCTGTTCTCGGAGATGAACCCGATGGGCGTCTGCTTCGGCTGGCATTCCTACGGCAAGGATCTGGAGCGGGATCACGTCAAGCTCGCTTCCTCGCACGTCATCCGCGTCTCCGGGCTGCACACCTTGCCCAACATGAGTTTCAACACGCAGGTGCCGCTGTCTCCTGGCTTCAAGTTCCGCAATCACCACAACGTGGACGACGGCCAGGTCTACAAGCCGGAGCGTAAGGTCTACATCGCCGCCGTGCAGACGGATGCACTGGGCATCGGCGCCTGGACGCGCCCCGGGCGCGGCACGATCCCGTACGCGTGGCAGGTGACGCCCAACTGGCTCTGGATGGGGCCGTCGATGTTGGAGATGTTCTACGATCAGGCCACAGACAACGACCTCTTCATCGGCGGGCTCTCGGGGCCGGGCTACATGTATGCCAAGGCCATCCCGCAGGATGCGTTGCCGCAGGTGCTGCAGGAGAGCCGTCGCGTGATGGAGATCCTGGACCTGAACGTCTTCGAGATCATGGATTATTCCGAGGGTAACTCCATCGACGGCAATCCCGACCTGCCGCAGTCGGTCGTGGACACTTATTTCAAGGAGCTACCCAACGCCATCGGCTTCCTCAACGGCTACGCGCCTGCCTATACCTTTGTGGCGCAAGATGGGCGGGCGATGCTCTCCTACGACTATTACCTGTCGCCGGAGCGCAAAGAGGCCGAGGTGGTGGCCGACCTGCGCGAGCTGGCGGCGATCAACGATCAACGGCCCTACTTCCTGCTCCTGCACGTGCGGCAGTGGAGCGACATCACGCGGGTGAAGGGCATCCTCGACGAGCTCGGGCCGGCCTTTGAAGTCGTGCCGCTCGACGTGTTCCTCAAGTTCGCCGCCGCGAATCCCACTTTCGAAACCTATACCCGCCCCGAATAAGGCCGGTTCTTCTCCTACTTGCCGCTCATGGAAAGCTCAGCCTCCAGCGCCCCTTGTTTCCTGCCTCCACCCATCCGCGTCGGCCTCGTCGGCGTGACCGGCTACGCCCAGGCCTACTTCGAGAGCTTGCGCAAGCTGGAAGCCGCGGGTCGGATCCAATGGGGAGCCGTAACCATCATCAACCGTGAACAAGCGCGCGAACAGGTGCGCTACTTCGAGGCGCGCAAGGTGCCGATCTACGATGGCTACGAGGCGATGCTGGCGCAGGAGCATCATCGGTTGGACTGGATGTGCATCCCCACCGCCATCGGCTGGCACACGCGCATGACGATCGACAGTTTGCGGCACGGGTTGCCGGTGCTCGTCGAAAAGCCGCTGGCCGCCACGCTGCAGGAGGTCGATGCGATCCAGGTCGTCGAACGCGAAACGGGGCTGCTGGTCGTGGTGGGCTTTCAGCACACCTATCTGCCGGGCACCTGGGAGATCAAGCAGCGGCTGTTGGCGGGCGAAATCGGCGAGATTTACCGCATCGACAGCATCGGTCTCTGGCCTCGTGGCGAGTCGTATTACCAACGCAATTACTGGGCCGGACGCCTGCACGACGGCGCCTCCTGGGTGCTGGATTCACCGTTGCAGAACGCGCTTTCCCATGCGGTCAACCTGATCCTGTTCTTTGCCGGTGCGCGCCTGACCGAGCGGGCGGAGCTGGTGGAGGTGGCGGCGGAGCTCTACCGTTCCAAGCGGATTGAAAGCTACGACACAATTCGCACCGAAGCCCAGCTCTCGAGCGGCGCGCGCGCCTCCATCGTGCTCTCGCACAGCTCCGAGCAAAGCGTCGATCCGGAGATCCGTTTTCTGGGGACGCAGGGCACCTTCACCTGGCGTTTTTCGGGCGAGCACGTTTTCGAGGTGGACGGCCGGACCGACATCCTGCGCACCTGCGATCATATCCCCATGCGCGAGCTGATGTTCGAGACCATCGTGCGGCACTTGCAGGGGGAGGAGACGCAGTATCTATGCACCACCGAGCTGGCGAAGGGCGAGGTGAAGTGGGTCAATGCGGTGCACGATACCGCCATGATTTACGATATTCCGGGGCGCTTCCGCCGCCGCCGGGTGGACCGCGAGGGCGAAATCTTCGACTTCGTGGACCAGCTCGATACCTATGCGCAGCGGGCTTACGAGCGGCGGTGCTGGCTGGCCACGGCCGGCGCGCCCTGGGCCGTCTCGCCCGGTCGGCGCGACCTCTGCGACTATCGGGCGTTCGAGGGCAAGTTCCTGGAGCCGCCGCCTCCGCAGGACCGGCGTCGCGCCACGCGCGATTGAGGGCGCGGGCTAGACGGTCAGGCGCCAGCCCAGGGCCAGCAGGCCGCAGAGCATGAAGCCGAGCACGGTCGGCATGACCGCCGCCCAGGTCGTCCACTTCACGCTGCCCGTCTCCTTGTAGATCGTGTAGAGCGTGGTGGAGCAGGGGTTGTGGCAGAGGCTGAAGAGCATCAGGCACACTGCTGTCAAGGTCGTCCAGCCGCCCGCGTGCAGCAGGGGCAGGAGCACCCCGGCGTCGCCCGTCTCGAACAGTACGCCCGAGCCGGCATAGCCGCTCACCGCATGGCCCGTCATCTGCACGGTCAGCATCAGCACCGTGGGGATGACGATTTCGTTGGCCGGGATGGCGATGACGTAGGCCAGCAGGATGACGCCGTTGAGGCCCACCAGTGTGCCTACGGGGTCCAGACCGTGCACGGCCCATGCGGCCAGGCTTTGCCCCTCGATCCCCACGTTGGCGATCAGCCAGATGACGATCCCCGCCGGGGCGGCAAAGACCATCGCCCGCCACAGCACAAACAGGGTGCGGTCAATCAGCGAGGTGTAGAGGGTGCGCAGCACGTTCGGCGGACGGAAGGGCGGCAATTCGAGGCTGAACGCGGCGGCTTCGCCCTTCAGCAGCGTGCGCGAAAGCACCCACGAGGAAATGAAGGTGAGCAGCACGCCCAGGCCGGCCACGCCAAACACGGCAGCGGTGGCGGTGAGGCCCGCGTAGGCCGGTGCCACGAGCCCGCCGAGAAAGACGCTGGCGATGAGGATCTGCGTCGGCCAGCGGCCGTTACAAAGCGCGAAATTGTTGGTCAGGATAGCGATCAGGCGCTCGCGCGGGCTCTCGATGATGCGAGTCGCGATCACCCCGGCGGCATTGCAGCCGTAGCCCATCGCCATGGTCAGGGCCTGCTTGCCATGCGCTCCCGAACGCTGGAAGAGCGGGTCGAGGTTGAAGGCGACGCGCGGCAGGTAGCCAAAGTCTTCCAGCAGGGTGAAGAGCGGAAAGAAAATTGCCATCGGTGGCAGCATCACGCTCACCACCCAGGCCAGCGTGAGATACGCGCCGTCCACCACCACACCGGTCAGCCAGGCGGGACTGCCGAGCGCGGCAAAGGCCTGTTGCAGCCAGGGGTGCAACTTGTCGATCAGCAGTTCGGCCAGCATGCCCGACGGCACGTTCGCGCCCTCGATGGTCAACCACAGCACGCCGGCCATGATCAGGGCCATGAGGGGGAAGCCTGTGGCGGGGTGGGTCAGCCAGTAATCGAGCCGGTCCTGCCAGCGCCGCTGGTCTTTGCCCACCGCCTGCACATGCTTTTGCGCCAGACGGCTCGCCTCTTCGTGGTAGCGCTGGGCGATTTCCTCTTCGCCGGCGATCTGCAGCGGGTGACATTCCAGGCGCCCGGAAGCAACCTCCAGCACGGCCTCCTTCAATGATTTCAAGCCCTCGCCGCGGCGCGCCGCGATCGGCACCACTGGCACCCCCAAGTCACGCGAGAGGCCCCGGGCGTCGATCGAGAGGCCACGCGCCCGCGCTTCGTCCATCAGGTTGAGCGCCACCACGCAGCGGGGCATGCGGTTGAGCACCTGCAGCAGAAAGGCCAGGTTGCGCTCCAGCACTGTCGCATCGAGCACCACCAGCGCGACATCCGCGTTACCATGCTCCAGAAAGTCGGCCGTCACGCCTTCGTCGCGGGAGACGCCCAGCAGCGAATAGGCGCCCGGCAGGTCCACGAGCTTGAAGCGCTGGCCGTCCTGGCGGAACAAGCCTTCGGCGCGCGAGACCGTCTTGCCCGGCCAGTTGCCCGTGTGCTGGCGCAGCCCGGTGAGGGCGTTAAAGACGGTGCTCTTACCGGTGTTGGGGTTGCCGGCCAGGGCGACGAGGTAGTCCCAATCGCCCTCCTTGATCCCAAAGCCCGCCGCTTCGGCCGCCTGGTGGGCCGGGCAGGATTGGCAGGCAGAAGGCGGGCAGTGACTCATGCCACCTCCTCGACGAGGATCCGCTGCGCCTGTTGCTGGCGCAAGCCGATGATCGCCCCCCGCAGGCCATAGGCCCGCAAGCCGCCAAAGGCCGCGGCCCCACGCACCTGGACTTCCGTGCCGGGCACGGCGCCGAGGTCAATCAACCGCTGGCGCTCGTAGGGCGCAAAGTCGTCCTGCAGCGCACGGATGCGCGCCTTCTTCATCGGCGCGACGTCGGCGAGTGTCATTGAAGCGGTTGTGGTCGAATCTTTGGACATGGCGATCTTCCTTTTTTGATATATCAAAATACCGTCTTGGCTAAAATGCAAGTCCGGTTTGTGAATATCGCAATCGCGCTTAGGGCCCGACGCACGCAAGCCCTTCCGGTTGAGCCGGCACGTGATCCGCCGCTTTTTTTCGCTGTGATTGCAGCGGTAAAAAGGTTGACGCACCGGCAGCTCCCATCCAGTTAAGAGGGTATTAAAGCATTAAAGCCTTTAAGCGTTAAATAGATTGAAGCTGAAGGCCGTGCTGGCCAAACCTGCAAGGAGGGACGACATGAAACGAAGTTACTGGAAACTCTGGCTGGGCTTTTTCGCCGTGGTGGTGGGCTCCTTTGCCGTGCTCGGCTACTACGGGACGGAGATCTACCGCAAGGCGCCGCCTTACCCCGATAAAGTGGTGACCGAGGACGGCGAGACGCTGTTCACGGGGGACGAGATCCTGAAAGGGCAGGCCGTCTGGCAATCCATCGGCGGTCAGGAGCTGGGCAGCATCTGGGGCCACGGTTCCTACGTTGCGCCGGACTGGTCTTCGGACTGGCTGCACCGCGAGATCCTCTACGTGGCCGAGCAGTGGTCGCAGGCGCGCTACGGGCTGCCGTTTGCCGAACTGCAGGGCGAACAGCTGGCGGCGATCAAGGCGCGGCTGAAGCACGCGTTTCGCACCAATCGCTACGACGCGGCTACCGATACGCTGACGCTCTCCGTCGATCGCGCCCGGGCGGTCGACGCCATGGCGCGCTACTATGCGGCCATCTTCGGCGACGCCGAGCAGTTCGACCCGGATATCCGTTTTCTGGCCGACGGCGGCATGACGCCGCCCGAGTTGCGCGACGCCTACGCCATCCCGGCCCACACGATCAAGCACGTGGACCGGCAGGACGCGATGAACGCCTTCTTTTTCTGGGCGGCCTGGGCCTGCGGCACCGAGCGTCCGACCGATGGCGCTGCGACCACGGCGGAAGACCAGGTGACGGACCTCGTGCCTGCGATCACCTATACCAATAACTGGCCGCCGGAGCCGCTGATCGACAATCGCCCCTCGGGCGCGGTCGTCGTGTGGTCGGTGCTCAGCTTTGTGCTGCTGCTGGCCGGGGTGGGGGCGCTGGCCTGGTTTTACGCCGTCGAGAAGCACCATGAAGAGCCCACGGGAGAACTGCCCGAGGTAGACCCGCTGATGGCGCTGCGCCCGACGCCCAGTATGCGCGCCACGTTGAAATACTTCTGGGTGGTCGCGGCGTTGATCGTCGTGCAGGTGATCCTCGGGGCGGTCACGGCCCACTATGGTGTGGAGGGCGAGGCCTTTTACGGCATCCCGTTGGCGGAATGGCTGCCCTACGCGGTCACTCGCACCTGGCACACCCAGCTCGGTATTTTCTGGATCGCGACGGCCTGGCTGGCCACGGGGCTCTACATGGCGCCCGCCGTCTCCGGCTACGAGCCGAAGTTTCAGCGGCTGGGGGTCAACGTGCTCTTCGGCTGCCTGCTGGTGATCGTGATCGGCACGCTCTTCGGCACCTGGTATTCGACGCGGCAGGAGATGGGGTTGACGGCCAGCTACTGGTTTGGCCACCAGGGCCTCGAATACGTCGACCTCGGGCGCTTCTGGCAGTGGTTTCTCTTCGTCGGCCTGTTTGTGTGGCTGGGCCTGATGACGCGCGCGATGTGGCCGGCCTTTCGGCAACCGGGCGAACACAAGAGCCTGCTCGGGCTGTTCCTCCTCAGCTCGCTCGCGATCGCGGGCTTCTACGGTGCGGGCCTGATGTATGGCCAGGGCAGTCACTATGCGCTGATCGAATACTGGCGCTGGTGGGTGGTGCACCTCTGGGTCGAGGGCTTCTTTGAAGTATTCGCCACGGTCGTGATCGCCTTCCTGTTTACCCGCATGGGCCTGCTCAAGACGGGCACGGCGACGGCCTCGGTGCTCTTCAGCTGCACGATCTTCCTGTTCGGCGGCATCATCGGCACCTTCCACCACCTGTATTTCACGGGCACGCCGACGGCGGTGCTGGCCCTGGGCTCGGTCTTCAGCGCGCTGGAGGTGGTGCCGCTGGTGCTGATCGGCTTCGAAGCCTACGAAAACCTCTCGCTCTCGCGCGCCAAGCGGTGGGTCTCGGCCTACAAGTGGCCGATCTACTTCTTTGTCGCGGTGGCGTTCTGGAACCTCGTGGGCGCAGGCCTCTTCGGCTTCCTCATCAATCCCCCCGTTGCGCTCTACTACATGCAGGGGCTCAACACCACGCCGGTGCACGGCCACACCGCACTGTTTGGGGTCTACGGCATGCTCGGTATCGGTCTGACGCTCTTCTGCCTCAAGGGCCTCACGCACCACCGCGAATGGAAGTCCGGCGCGCTCAAGCTGGCGTTCTGGACGATCAACCTCGGCCTTGCCTTGATGGTGCTGATCAGCGTGTTGCCGGTCGGCCTGCTGCAGACGGTCGCCAGCGTGGAACACGGCATGTGGTATGCGCGTTCGGCGGAGTTCCTCCAGGGCGACGGTATGGACACCCTGCGCTGGCTGCGCGTGATCGGCGACACGATCTTTGCGGTCGGCATCCTCGCGCTCGGCTGGTTCATCGCGGGCCTGCACTTCGGGTGGTCGACTCGTGCCAGCGAAGACGCTGCCGTCTCGGCGGAGTAGGGCCGCCTGGTTTTTTAGAAGCTACCGTCTATTCATCGCATCAGGCGCCTGTCGATTTATGGCCGACCGGCGCCTTTTTTGCGTACGGGCACAGAGCGGTAGTGCGTATCCGATTCGGGCGCAGAGATTTGCGTTTCGTGGGGTGCAGCTTTGCCTGGGGTTGATCTAGGTCAAGGAATCGAGACGCGGTTTCAAATACTATGAGCCGCATGAAACAAACCCTGCGATTCCTTCCCGTCACTTTCATAGCCGCCAGCGCGGTCGCCTTCCTCGCCGGTTGCGGCGGAGAAAAGGCGAGCGCTTCGACGGCGGCGAACTCCGACGGCGCCGTGGCTGCCCAGGAACAGCCTACGTTGACGCCCGACCGCTTCATCAACGTCACCGCCAACGACCAGATGAAGTTCAACCGCAACGAGATCAAGGCCAAGGCCGGTCAAGTGCTGTCGGTCACCCTGACGAACGAAGGCACGATGCCCAAGTTCTCCATGGGGCACAACTTTGTGGTGCTGCAGCAAGACACGGATCAGGAGCAGTTCCTCGAGGCCGCCATGACGCAGGCCGGTAACGACTACCTGCCCAAGGAATTCCAGTCGTCGATCATCGCGGCGACCAAGCTGCTCGGCGGCGGCGAGTCCGACACCATCGTTTTCCAGCTGCCGGAAAAGCCCGGCAAGTATCCCTTCCTCTGCTCCTTCCCCGGCCGCTATCAGGTGGGGATGAGCGGCGTGATCGTTGTTGAATAACGTAACCCCCAAACTCGCTGACCACCCGATGAAGTTTGCACCCATCCAACTCTCCTTTGCGGCGTTTCTGACCGCCGGCCTCGCCCTCGCGGGCTGTTCCCGGGACGACGGCTCGTCGGCCGCCACCGCCGACGGCAACCACATGTCGGCCGCCGAACAGACCTACGTGGCGCCGGGCGAAAAGGACGAATACTACCTGTTTTACTCCGGCGGCCACTCCGGGCAGGTCTTCGTGGCCGGCATCCCCTCGATGCGCCACATCTCCACCATCCCGGTCTTTTCGCCCTATCCGGGCACGGGCTACGGCTTTGACGAAGAGACCAAGGAAATGCTGGGCGAATACACCTGGGGCGACGTGCACCACCCGGCGCTTTCCAAGACCGGGGGAAATTACGACGGCCGCTGGCTCTTCGTGAACGACAACGCCAACAACCGTATCGCCCGTATCGATCTGCGCGATTTCAAGACCAAGCAGATCCTCGGGCCGATCCCGAATTCATCGGGCAACCACGGCTCGTCGTTTGTGACCGAAGACAGTGAATACGTGCTGGTGGCCACGCGCTTTTCGGTGCCGCTGCCCAAGGGCCGCTACGCCAACCCCGACAACTATGCCGACGAGTTTAACGGCATGGTCAGCGGGATCGCGATCGACCCGGAAGACGGCACCATGTCCGTCGGCTGGCAGATCCTCACGCCGCCTTTCAACTGGGACCTCGGCTCCACCGGCAAGGGTCCGAGCCATGACTGGGCGTTCTGGACCTCCTACAATACCGAGATGGCCTCATCGGTCATGGAAGTGAATGCCAGCCAGCGCGACCGCGACCTCGCGGCCTTCGTCAACTGGCGCAAGGCAGAGGAAGCCGTGCGCAATGGGCAGGTGACGGTCGAGGACGGCGTGCCGATGATCGACCCCTCCAAGACACCCGGCGTGCTCTACTATGTGGAGGTCGGCAAGTCCCCGCACGGCATCGACACCGACCCGACAGGCCACTGGGTCATCGCTTCGGGCAAGCTCCAGCCGACGACCACCGTCTTCAATTTCGACAAGGTGCTGGCGGCGATCGAAGCGGAGGACTTCACCGGCGAGTTCCGCGGCGTGCCGATCATCAATTACGACGCCATCGTCGAGGGCGAGGTGCCGGTCGGCCTGGGGCCGTTGCACACGCAGTTTGACGGCAAGGGCAACGCCTACACCTCCCTCTATATCGAGTCTGCCGTGGCGCAGTGGAAGATGCCGCCCTGGACGGACGAGGAGAAGGCCGACCTCAACTCGGTCGTGTTGGACAAGATGCCCGTGCACTTCAACATCGGCCACCTGGTCGTGGGCGGCAGCGATACCCGCGAGCCCTACGGCGATTGGCTGGTGGCGATGAACAAGCTCTCCAAGGGCCGCCACCTCTCCGTCGGGCCGTCCCAACCGGAATCCAGCCAGCTGATCAGCCTCAAGGGTGACAAGATGGAAATGGTCTACGAGGCCTACACCGAGCCGGAGCCCCACTTCGCCCAGATCATCAAGGCCGACACGCTTCAGCCGATCGAAGTCTACCCCAAAGCCGAAAACAAGGACCCCAACGCGGTCTGGAGCCTCGACGAGGCCGAAGTGGAGCGCAAGGGCGACGTGGTCGAAGCCAAGGTCGTGGCCGTGCGCAGCCGCTTTGGGCCCGACCGGATCGAGGCCAAGGTGGGCGACACGCTCGTGCTGCACATCACCAACATCGAGCAGACGACGGACATGATCCACGGCTTCGGCTTGGCCGAGCACAACCTCAACGTGGTGATCGACCCGGGCGAGACCAAGACGGTGCGCGTCAAGCTCGAGAAGCCCGGCGTCTTCCCCTTCTACTGCACCAACTTCTGTTCCGCGCTCCACCAGGAGATGCAAGGCTACCTCACGGTGCGCCCGGCCTCCGGCGAAGTAGCGCAGCAATAACGCCCCTATAGCTCAAGCCGGCCAGTGGGTCCAAACCCCGCGCGCCCGGCGCTTCCCCCAACCCTCTTTTTGCCATGACTTCCTTCCTCCGCGCCGAATTCCGCTTCCTCGAAAAGCCCCTCAACGGCGTCTCCCGCCTGTGGCTGATCCTCGCGGTCGCCGCGCTGGTAGGGGCCACCGTGCTGCCCTTGTGGAAGATCCACCTCGTGGCGCCGCAATACCAGGAAGGCCTGCAGTTGACCGTTTACGCCTGGAAACTGGTGGGCGGCAACGGCGGCCAGGACCTGGTCGAGATCAACAACCTCAACCACTACATCGGGATGAAGGCGATCCATGCGGCCGACTTCATCGAGATGAAGTGGATCCCCTTTGCCTTCGGGCTGTTCGCCATGCTCTCTTTCCGCGCCGCCGTGCACGGCAAGATGAGCCAGGTCGTGGACCTGATGGCGCTGTTCGTCTACTTCGGGCTTTTCTCGATGGGCAGCTTTGCCTACCGCATGCACCAATACGGGCACGACCTCGATCCGAAGGCACCCGTCACGATCGAGCCCTTTACGCCCACCATCCTGGGCACGCAGCAGATTGCCAACTTTGTGCAGACCAGCCTGCCCATGATCGGCTCGCTTTTCCTGTTCGCGTTCTTCGCCTGCCTCGTGCTTGCGATCTGGTGCTCACGTCGGGAGGCCGCCTGATGAAACGCCTTTTTCTTTGCCTCGCCCTGCTGGCGACCGCGCTGCCGCTGACGGCGGCGACCTTGCAGGAGCGCATCGATGCTGCCGCACCGGGCGATGTGATCGAGGTGGCGCCGGGCACCTACGCCGGCCCGCTTGTCATCCGCCAGGCGCTGACCCTGCGGGGCCATGACTGGCCTCTGATCGAGGGCGACGGCCAGAGCAGCGTGATCCACATCGTGGGCACGGGGGTGACGATCGAAGGCTTTCGCATCGAGCACTCCGGCCTCAGCCTCAGTGACGACGAGGCGGGCGTCTTCATCGAGGGCGATCGGGCAACCGTCCGCGACAACCGCATCCAGCGTGTGCTGCACGGCATCTACGTCAAAGGCGCCTCCTACGCGCGGCTGGAAGAGAACGTGATCGACGGCCTCATCTACCTGCCGCCCGCGCACGCCGACGTCCTGCAGCAGGGCTGGAGCAGCCGCCCGACCGAGCTTTGCACCGTCGCGCTCGACACCGCCCGCCGCGGCAACGGCATCCACCTCTGGAACAGTGAGGGCCACCAGATCCGCGGCAACACCATCCGCAATACCCGCGACGGCATCTACTTTTCCTTCACCCACCACACCTGGGTCTACCGCAATACCGTCGAACGCGTGCGCTACGGGCTGCACTACATGTATAGCGACGGCAACACCTTTGAAGAGAACGACTTCACGCAAAACGCGGCGGGCGCTGCCATCATGTATTCCGAGGGCATCCGCGCCGACCGCAACCGCTTTTTCAACAACCGCGGCCAACGCGCCTATGGCCTGTTGCTGCAGTCGGTCGACGATTCGAGCTTTACCCGCAACGCGGTGACGGGCAACACGATCGGTCTCTACCTCGAGAACAGCCAGCGCAACTTGCTGGAGGGCAACGACGTGGCCCGCAACTACGTGGGCGTGCGCTTTTCCGCCACCTCGGCCGACAACCGGCTGACGGCCAACCGCTTCGAGCGCAACCTGCATCCGGTGGAGCTGGATCAGGGCGAGCGCCTCAACCAGTGGTCCGTCGACGGCGTCGGCAACGTGTGGGGCACCGCCGGTTCGCCCGATCTCGACGGCGACGGGGTGGGGGACTGGCCACACTACGAGAGCGACATCCTCGGCCCCAAGCGCCGCGAGCACGCCCTCGTCGGTCTCGTCTCCGGCTCCGCCTTCACCGATCTGCTGCGCTTTGTCGCCAGCCGCTGCCGGGTCTCCGGCCTGCCGGTGATCGAAGACCCGCACCCCGTGCAAACCAACCCCTGAACGCCTTTTTTCCGATGCTTGAGGTATCCCAATTGAGCAAACGCTATGGCCGCCACGCCGTGCTGGACGCGGTCGAGCTCTCCCTGGCCCCCGGCTCGCTCAACGTGCTGGTAGGGCCCAACGGGGCCGGCAAGTCGACCCTGTTGCGCTTGCTGGCCCAGCTCGAGCGCCCCACCGGCGGGCGTATCCTGCTCGACGGCCAACGCCTCCGCGCAGAACAGGTTGGCTATCTGCCGCAAGACCTGCGCTTTCATCCGCTGCTCAGCGTGCGCCGGGTGCTCCGGTTTTACGCCGACGTGTGGCGTCAATCGCCCGAAGCCGTGCAGGCCGCGCTCGTGCGCTGGGGCCTTGAAGCCCATGCCGACAAGCGCACCCGCGAGCTTTCCGGCGGTTTGCGGCAACGCCTGGGGCTGGCGGCCCTTTCCCTGCGCCCCGTGCAGCTGCTCTTGCTCGATGAGCCGGGGCTGAGCCTCGACCCCCACTGGCGGATACAGTTGCGGAGCTGGCTGCGCCAGATGACCCGTGAGGGCGCTATCGCGCTGGTGACGACCCACCTTTTGCCCGAATGGGGCGACTCCATGGACCGCTTGCTGAACTGCGCCGATGGCAAGGTCGGCGAGGCGGAGACCGAGAACCCTTTTGAACTGAAGGAGGCCCACGATGGCTGATGCTCATATATTCTGGCCGCTTTTGCAGCGGGAAGCCTACGCGCTGACGCGCCACCGCGCGCTGCAGGTCGGTTGGGCGGCCGCCTTGGCCGGCGGCATTGCCGTCGCCGCGACGGGTGACCCGCAAAGCCGTGTCTGGCTGCTGTTTCAAATCGTCTACTACCTGCTGCCGCTGCTCGCACTGCTCGGCACGGTGATGCTGGTGCGGCAAGACCTGGGCGAGGCACCGCTGATGGCCCTCCTGCCGGGAGCGTCGCAGGCACGGGTGGCGGCCAAGGCCACGGTCTCGACCGCCTACCTGCTGGGCCTGCTCCTGCTGCTGGTGCTGCCGTCGGCCTTTGGCGGCAACGCGGGCGATTTTCTGTTGCTGGCCGTCGGCGGCGCGCTGGTGGTGCTGGTCTGCGCCTGTCTGGGCGTGTGGCGCGGCTTTTGCGCGGGCACGGAGGTGCGGGCCTACTTCGGCGCGCTCGGCTGGTGGTGCCTGTTGTTGTTCGGCTCTGGCGCGCTGGCCTTTGCGGCGCACCAATGGCTGGCTCCGAGCGCCACGCCGGTCGCGACCCTGGCTACCCTGATGAGCAATCCGCTCGAGTCGTTCCGCATCTTCGTCTTTTTCGGCCTCAACGCGGTGCCGATGAACCCGCAGACGAGCAACGGCCTGGCCCTGTGGTGGATGGCGCACCCGCTGGTGTGGCTCGCGGCCATCTCCCTGCCGTTCGCGTCCCTGCCGCTGCTGCGTGCCGGTTGGGGGCTGCGTTACCGCGCCCACGGCGCGGAGTAGACGGGGCATAACCCACCTATTTCCAAAAAGCGCGCCGGGCTGATCCCCCGGCGTTTTTTGTCGCCGCTATTCGGCGGCTTCGAGGATGGCGCGCAAGGCACCCGGCTGCAGGACCTGGATGCGCGGGCCGTCGACTTCGATCCAGCCGGCCTCGCGGAAGCGCGCGAAGGCCCGCGAGAGGGTTTCGCTGGCGACGCCCAGACGGTTGGCGAGCAGCTTCTTGGAGGTGTCGAGGCGCACTTCGCCGGGAGCGTCCGTGGCCGGATCGTCCAGATGGCGCAGCAGCCAGTGGGAGAGGCGGCTCTCGATGTCCTTGAACTTCTGGTCTTCGAGCATCTGCACGAGGTGCCGGAAGTGGTTGCTCATCGACGAGATGATGTGGAAGGCGATGTCGGGGTTGCGCTGGATCAGCTCCCGCAAGGGGCGGCGTTGCACCAGGAGGACCTGCGAGGCCTGGATCGCCATGGCGTGCACGGGGTAGTGCTCGGCGGCGGACAGCGCGATCTCGGCGAAGGACGAGTAGGGGCGGAACACCCGAATGACCTGTTCGCGGCCGTCGGGCGAGATGCGGTGCACGTTGATAGCGCCGGTCTGGACCACGAAAAAGCCTTCGGCGGGATCGCCCTCATGGAAGAGGAATTCGCCCTTTTCGAGCCCGCGCAGGCTGCAGGTCGCGGCGACTTCCGCCAGCGCGCTGTCGTCGAGCGCGCTGAAGAGGGGGCACTGCTTCAGGGTGGCCTGCAAGACCGTGGCCCGGATCGAACTCGCGTTGGTCGCCATGTGCGGAGTTTCGCGGCGGGCTTGACCGGCGTCAAGGCACAGGCGGCTCGCTTTCGCTAAAGTGGCCCCATGAACCAACTGGAATCGGAACTGGATCTGGGGGCGATGCTCCAGCAGGGGCAAAGCCCGCTGCCGGTGGTGCATGAGCGCGTGACGGCGATGCAGCCCGGCGAGACAATCGTCCTGCATGTGCCGTTCGAGCCCGTGCCGCTCTACGAGCAGCTGCGCGTGTGGGGCGCGGACTACACGGTCGTGCCGGAGGCGGGCGGTTTTTGCATCACGGTGGAAAAGCTGGATACGCCGGCGGTGAACGTGCCGTTGTTCCTCGACTTGCGCCGCCTGCCGCCGCCCGAGCCCATGCAGCGCACGCTGGAGACCTATGCGGGCCTGCCCGTGGGCGGCAGTATGGTCGTGCACGTGCCGCATCGGCCCGGCCCGTTGCTGGCCCAGCTCGCGGCCCGGGGCATCCCTTGGGAGGAAGAACCCCAACCGGACAGCAGCTACCACATCTACCTGCTCAAGGAGGCGGAATGAAGACCGCGCGCCCCAATCTGCTTTCCGTCGGCGGCACCTTCGCCTTTTTCGTCCTTGCGACGCTCTTTACGGCGGTCGGTCTGGTGGCGTTTGGCCAGTCCTGGCAGGCCACGGGCAGCTTTGCGCCCGCGCACCCGGCGTTTCTGGCCGGGGTGCACGCCTTGCTGCTGGGCGGCTTGCTTTCGGTGTATCTCGGGGCGGCGCATCAGCTTTGCCCGGTGATCAGTGAACGCCGGATCCAGGGGGGCGGCGTGATCGCCATGGTCCACGCCGCCCTCCACCTGGCGGGCACCGCCCTGATGGTCGCCGGCTTCTGGCTGGCGCGCGACCACCTGCTCGTGATCGGCGGCAGTCTCGTGACGGCGGGCTTGCTGCTGTTTGCGCTGCTGGCACTCTCGGCGCTCGAGCGTCGCCGCTCCTGGGAGCCCGAATCCGTGGGGCTTTACGCCGGGCTGTGGTGGCTGCTGGCAGCGGTTGCGCTGGGGCTGTGGATGGCCAGTTTTCGCGCGGGCTGGGCCTCGCTTCCCGTCGGGTTGGAGCAGGTGCGCGGTCTGCACCTGCGGGTGGCCTTTGGCGGCTTTTTCCTGCAAGTATTGCTGGGCCTGTCCCACCGTCTCGTGCCGATGTTTCTGGTCTCGCGCCGCACGGGCAAGACCGCGGCGGGGCTGGCGCTGCTGTGCCTCAACCTCGGCCTGTTGCTCGATACGGTGGGGCTGCTGGGCGAACTGCCGCGCCTGGTGACCGCGGGCGATACGCTGCTCGGGCTGGCGATCTTGCCGCACCTCGTGGCGACTGCCTGCCAACTCCTTTCCCGCCTGCGACCGTTGGGCGGCTCGTTCTGGAGCTACAGCCTCGGCACACTCGGGCTCACCGCCTGCGCCGTGCTCTGGTTGCTGCAGGTCTGGACACCCGAGACGTTGACCCTCCACGCCGAATGGCTCGCCCTGGCCGCCGCGCTGCCGCTGGCACTGATCCCGATCGCCTTCGCCGTCTCCGCCCGCGTGATCCCGTTCCTCGTCTGGCAAGTCGCCTGCGCGCCGCTCATCGGTCGCCAAAAGCTGCCGACCGTGCAGCAACTGTGGTCCGAGCGCCTGCTCTGGGTCGAATTTGGCTGGGTCGTGGCCGTCGTCGGGACGTGGGGCTTCGCGCTGTTTGCCCCGCAACCGGCCGGCCTCGTCGCGGCAATGGTGGCCACCGCCGGCCTGTTCGCCACCCGCGCCCTCAACTGCTGCCAGCTCTGGCGGCGCCTGCGTTCCTTTACCCCCGTCGCATCATGAACGATACCATCGCCGAATCCCCGACCGTCGCCACGGTCGTCGAAGCCCTGCGCACGATCGAAGACCCCGAAGTGGGACTCAACATCGTGGATCTGGGCCTGATCGAAGAAATTCGCCTTCCGTGCGCCGGCACCGTCGAAGTCGACCTGATCGTCACCTCGCCCGGCTGCCCGCTCAAGGACACGCTGGAAGAAGGCACGCGCTCCGTCGTAGCCGGCTTGCCGGGTGTGCAGACGGCCCTCGTGCGCGTGTTGGACGACATCCGTTGGACGCCTGACCGCATCAGCGACCTTACGATGCTGCAATAGTTTTGAGGGGAAACGAAACACCCGCCCTCCGCGCCCCCGCGTGCGGAGGGCCTTTTTGTGTCCGCCCGCCACCGACCCGGGGAGGGCTCAGCCATCAGTTGCGTGGCGCGTCTACGCGGCTCCGTTGGCGGTTCGATGGCTGGTGCGGACGCTGCGCCCTGCCTTGACAACGTCCCCTCGCGCGGACCCCGAAGGGGTCGTAGCTTGTAGCCGGTGGTTGGGGGGAGACCGCAGGGCGCCCCGACACCACCGGAACGTCCCCCTTCTCGCGTTTGCATCCTGAAGGGATGCCACGGGAGGGGTGAGGGCGCCTGTGGCTGGCACCTCTTCAAGGTGCTCCCGTGGGGGAACGAGCAACCGGTGGTGTCGCTCGCTGCGCGCGCTCAACCACCGGCTATAGGCTGGCATCCCTCCTGGATGCCGGGAAACGCCGTTTACAGACCGCCGTTGGTGAACCCCAAAAAACGTCAAGATGAGAAGGAGGCATGAGCGGACCGGCTAGTGCGTTTTGGAGTGCAGCGCATCCCGCCGCTTTTCTGACGTTGTCGGAGCTCAACGAGACCTCTTTTGGATGGCAGTGGGCGAGCTCCAGGCGGCGGCTGGCGCGGACGCTGCGCCCTGCCTTGACAACGTCCCCTCGCGCGGACCCCGAAGGGGTCGTAGCTTGTAGCCGGTGGTTGAGGGGGAGACCGTAGGGCGCCCCGACACCACCGGAACGTCCCCCTTCTCGCGCGAATGCACCCCGAAGGGCGTGCCACGGGTGCGGTGAGGGCGCCCGTTGCTGGCACCTCTTCAAGGTGCTCCCGTGGGGGAACGGGCAACCGGTGGTGTCGCTCGCTGCGCGCGCTCAACCACCGGCTATAGGCTGGCATCCCTCCAGGATGCCGGGGAAATAGGCAGGGCGACGTCTCCAGACGAGCCGGGTGCGAAATGGACGAA
>Ga0163227_100090_pt1 | contig 32162 bp, 27 predicted proteins | sample MSEWel2016_09_14_2_FD_113148 | JGI IMG/M metagenome (GOLD analysis project Ga0163227, IMG submission 113148) | Subsurface microbial communities from deep shales in West Virginia, USA - MSEEL Well Study Marcellus 5H_2016_09_14 ...
GGTGCCCTCCCAATTCGAGAGAAACGACACCGGATAGCCTTTGACGACTTTGAGCGGAAGCACGGCGCCCACTTCGGGCAACACCCGCGTGTCCACGGCTGTGTCTTGAGCAAACGCAACCGTGGGAATGGACGGCGCCAACAGCGCACACGTGACGAAAACTGACCAAACTCTCATTTGCATATTTCCTATTGTGTTCGGCCAAACCCCGTTTGCCTATAATTATTCTGACGAAATTAGGGGATAGACGGCTTTTTTTGTGAAGGTACGGATTCATCTCCCGCGTCGCCTTCAGGCATGGCAGCTCCTGCTGTTTCTGAAGGAGGTGCTGCGACCTCCATCATCTGCTGATTTGCGAGCTGAGAGAGGGTGCCGTCTTGCAGTTTGATGGAGGAAAGGCGCCCGGTCTCGCTGTAGATAGCTTGCAGCCGCAGGTCAGCGCTCTCGAGGATCCAACCCTTGATGGAGCCGAAGGGCGGCGAGAGTCGCGTGACAAATTCTTCGATCCATTGCCCGGAGCCCTGGTTGGCCTCCAAAACCTTCTCGACGAGCCCATCGTCGAGCGGCTTGTTCCCGCTTGGCTCGATCATTAACATGTAAGTTTGATCCCCAAAGAGCCAGTAGGTGATCTGAGTGTCCCCGCGGACCGATACGGCCGTGGAAAAGGCCTCGGCAGTGCCGCGAAAAACCTGAACTTCGGGGTTCGAAGCCAACTCTTGTTTCGGAGCAAGGACGAAACAGGGACTCGCTTGGACCATAGAGGCCGAGCCAAGGGCAAACGCTACTAAAGACATCCGGATTTTCATCGCTTTATTTGGAAGAGATGAGATGGAAGTCTGGAGCGGCGGCGACGGGCGTCGGTTGGTTCGCCTCACGCTTGATGTTCCCATCTGCATCGTTGACCAAGGTGGGTGTGATGTATGCGATCAGGTTCACTTTCTGGCGTTCCTTCGATTTCGAACTGAAGGCATGCTTGATGACGGGAATGTCGCCCAAGAGTGGGAGCTTTTTCTCCGTAACCTTGTCATATTCTTTCGTAATGCCGCCGATCACCAAGGTATGGTTGTCTGGAACGACTGCCGCGAAGCGGTAAGTGCGCTCCTGGACAATGGGAGCCGGGTTTCCGTCGATGACGACATCGCCGTTGCGTTCCGAGATCGTAAGGACGACCTGCAGTTCGATTGCCTCACGTCCGTTGATGGTGCCATTGAGGACTCGCCCGAACGCATCGAGGCCCGTCCCAATCCGGATGTAGCCGATCTGCGTCGAAACGGTGCCCCCGGTGGCGGTCGTGTCGTAAGACGCCATTTGCACCGGTCGCTGTTCCATCGAGGCTAGACGCACTGACTCCATGGCCCGGCTCGTAACGGAAGGTTTATTGGTCAGCACGGTCTCCGAGTTCGCGGCGAGGAAATTGAGCTGCACAGCTAGCGTTGGCTCGTCAAGCACCGCTCCACCGAAGTTGAAGCCGTCGGAAAGTGTCGGGCCACTGTAGTCGGTTAGCGCAATGCGTTGTTGGGCGGTCTCACTCCAATCTAGTCCGAGTTCGGATGATGGGTTGACCGACGTCTCAAAGATGAAAGCCGTGTAGTGAATAATCCGCTGGGGACGGTCGAACGCCTTCACGACTTCCTCGATGTATTCGTGTTGTTGGCGCGTGGCGTAGACCACGAGCTGTCCTGAGTCGGGAAAATATTGGACGGCCGATTGGCTGGATTGTTGCGGCGCGGTTGCTGCATCTCCCGTCCCGATGCTACGGCCCCTGTGCCCCCACAAGGTGGAGTGAACGGTAGGCGGCGGAAGTTCACCGCCATGATTGGTGATGTATTTCAGCGCGCTCCGGTTCGCATGCAGCCCGGTAGTGGGCAAGTCCAGCACGGCTTGAAGGCGCTCGATGATCGGGTGCGTATCCGGCAGCTCGAAGACATCCTGATTGCTTTGGTTCCCGTTGGCGCCATAGGACGACGCATTACTACCATTCCCGTTGGAACCATTTGAGTTGTTCCCGGAAGCGATGTTGTTCATGTCCAGATTGAGCTGAGGGGGCGTGACCTCGAGCCGGAGCTCATCGTTATGTTGGATGGCATACGTTCGGGGAATGATCTCCCCGATGTCGATCGGGTAGATGTTCCAGACGCGATTACGGTATTCGAGTCCGAGGCCATACCGGGCCGTCACGATTTTCAGCATTTCGAACGGATTCATCTCCCCTCGAATTGTAACGGGATCCTGAGGCAACTCCGAATCCGGCATGATCACCCGCATGTCGGCGCGCATGGTCAGGGCCACCAACAACTCCCCGAGCTCCATATTCTTGAAGCTGAGGCGGTCTTCGGGAAGCTTGCTCAGGCGCTGAAGCTCTTCGTCTTCCGGGCTCAGGGGATCGGGAGCTGCCGGAACGGCTTTCGCCGCCCCACTCTTCGAAAATGTCCAGACGTCCCCTTTGAGAGCAAATTGCATCCCGAACGCGTTGCAGATGCCCTGGATCATCGCGATCGGATGGGCACTAGCGTTGATCGAGACAGTTTCGGAGGGGAAGCCGCCCTTCGGGGGCTTGACCTTGAGCCCGGCTGCGCGAATTAGAGTGCTAAGGATCGCCGCCGCATCGACCGCCGGCAGATCCAGATTCACCTGGTCGAGATCGACGACTCGCGACAGCTCATTGAGGTCACTGGTGTCGGTTTTGTAGTCCGCATATCGAGGGTGTGTGCTGCGCACGAACACTTCGATTGGCTCGCGTTGCTGCGGCCGCGCTCGCATCAGCACGCTGTCGGTCCCCTTCCCTTCGAGTTTCGCGGCGACCCATTGCTCCGCCGGGTCGATCGCCGTCTGTGCCGAGGAAACGGAGTCCGCAACGTAGGCCTCCTCGACGCCGGGGGATCTGGTGGGATCCGTACCTTCTGTAACCGCGAGGACGGGTCCTTGGAAATCTGTGTCCCCGTCAACGAGGACGGATCGCTCGCTTTCGTCGATCACGGCAAGCCGAGGGATCCGATGTGCTGGGCTCTGCGCAAGCATGTGGACAGTCGCCGGCGTGAAGACGGCAATTGTGAGAAAAAGTCGGGCTGAACGAATCATGAAAATGAGTTTAACGGAGAGGACTGAATGTTGAGGGTCATTTCGTCAGAAGGTAGGACAGCATCAGGTTCGTGAGAATCATCAGCGCTGACAGTCCCCCAACAATGCCCGTCAGGATCGCGGACATGGCGGCGTCGAGCCACCGCGGGAGCTCTTCGGCCAAAGCGCGGAGGTCTTGCTCCGTGTCATGCACCATTTCATCGACCAGGTCTGCGACCGATGCCGACTTCGCGGCCAATGCGAGGCGGTTGGCGAAGATGTCGCCGTCTTTACCGATCTGATCTTTTTCGAGCATGAACGACTCTGGAGGGAGTTTGCCGTCTGCGACGTGTTTATAGGCGTCCTCAAAGAAGCGTTGAAAGACGATCGATCCAGAAGCTTTCCCGGAAAGCGTGTATTGTGCCGCGGGGTTCACTCCGGCCGAGAGGAGCAAAGAATAGATCGAAAAGGCGCGGACGAAGAAATACTTGCGTAAGAACTCACCCAAAGTCGGAATCATCATGATTCTCGTTTGAACCCACCGAGAGTGAATGATCGAATTCCAGCCGATAATGGGAGCAGCGAGAAGGGCGAGCGACAATGCGATGCCAATCGGGTTCCGGGTGCAGAACATCAAGGCCTGAATGGGCACGTAGAGGTATGCAGGGAGGTCCCCTGGATCGAGGCCATATCCACCGATCATCTTCGGAAAAACGTAGACACCGAGGAACGCGGCTACGGCAAGAGTCAGCACGGCCATCATTCCATTGTAGGCTACGGAGCCGCCGATTTTGCGCATGATGGAGTCCTGTTTGCGCAACCGATCTGCCAATTGGCGGTAGATCGGCGCACTCTCGCCGGATGCTTCGGCGGCGCGGACCACCGCAATCAGGTCATCTCCAAAGGCAAAAGGAAACCGGCTCATGGCATCCCCCACCCCAATGCCTTTTTTGAGTAGCACGTGGAATTCTCCGAGCACCCCTCGAAAGACGGGGGTAACCGCGATCGTGGCCGATGCCTTGATCGCGTCGGTGTAGGCCACGGAGTGTTCCAGGGCTTTGGCCATGTCAGAAATGAAGGTGCTGACCTCCCGTCGCTTTGGTTTCTTGCGTGCCGTTAGCCCGCGAAACCAGAGGTCGGACCTGGCCGTCTTCTTTTCCTTGAGGGCCACGGTCCCGACCTGCTTTGCGATGTCTTGATGGAGGGCAACAGCTGCTCTTGCTGCTTCTCGACTGGGGGCGAGGATTTCAATTTCCTCCTTTCTCTTCCCCCGACTGCCTTGCCGCTCAAAGAGAAAACTCTTCCACTTCCGGGGATCTTCTACATGCGCTTTTCGTTTCCCGTACGGCTTACGGGCGGCTTTACGTGTTTTCACTGAAACCATAGGACCTGTGGACGTTGCTAGATTGCGAGATTGCGCTGCCGTTCGAATTCTACCCTCTGGCTCGCATTGGCCACCGATAGAGCTTCGTCGACGGATGTTTCGCCAGTTAAGGCATAGGAGAGCGCGTCTTGGAAATAAGAGCGAATGCCGTCACGGTGACACTTCTGCTGAATCCGCCGGGAGATGGTCCCGTCGGCTGTGTTACCAGCGGTGATGATCTGCCGGATCTCGTCGTCGACAAGAATTGCTTCGGATACGACCCGTCGTCCGCGGAAACCTTTGAGGCATCGATCGCAGCCTCGACTGGATGGATACCAGAAATTCCGGGGTCCTACGGCGTCGATTCCGAATGAACGCATTGCTGCCAGATCGCCTTCTGAAGCTCTCGCCTCCCTTTTGCAGTGGGGGCACAGCCTGCGGACTAGACGTTGCGCCTGTAAAAGCGTCAGACATTGGGCGAGTAGGTATGGATCGGTGGCCCGAAGTGCCAAACGGTCCGCCGCCTCTGCAGCATTGTTCGTGTGCAGGGTGCTCAGGACCAAGTGACCGGTCATCGCAGCTTCCATGCTTGTGGCGATGGTCTCGTCGTCCCGCATTTCCCCGACGAGAATCACGTCCGGGTCCTGTCGCAGGATCTCCCTTAAAAGCCCTGAAAACGTCGCCTGTCGCTGTGGGTCCACCGCGCTTTGGCTGATCCCCATTATCTGTTTCTCGATAGGGTCTTCGATCGTTTGGATGTTGGTGTCGGTTCGATTGAGCTCGGCGAGTGCTGCGTATAATGTCGTCGACTTGCCTGACCCCGTCGGGCCGGTAATAAGAATCAAGCCTTGTGGGGCATGAATGGCAGCATCGATGGCCTGCCGGGATTGATCCGAAAACTCAAGGTACTCGAGCGATTCTAGTGAAGCACTCTGTCGTTGAAGCCGGTAGACGACTTTCCCGATGCCTCCTTGTTGGGGCATGTAGCTTGCACGGACGCGGTAGAAGGTGCGCGCAAAGGAAAAGGAAAACCCACCACCATCCGGCCGATACGTATCCGTCGTGCTGATTCCCGCCCGGTCACGAGCCACCCCGGAGAGCCGACGAAACAGCCCTTGCTGCAGATCCTTCGGGTCAACAAGGGGAACGAGCTTGCCGTCAACTCGAACTCGCACTCTTCCCGTTTCCCCCAGGGGCTCAAAATGAATATCTGACGCGTTGACGGTGGCCGCTTTGGCCAGGGTCTTCATCAGAATGTCCTGGGCGTCGATTCCCCGTTGTTTTTCGCTGAGCAGCACAGCCGATTCGGGAATGATGAGATCCGGTGTGTCATCCGCACGAACCCGGAGACGCCCTGCGCTTGGAGACGCGAGCGCGGTTCCGCCCCCTCCCCCATCCATTTTCTGGACTTCCACGAGAACGTTAATCTGTTCCTCGGGAGCGACCATGAAGACCATTTCCCGTTGAGAATTGCCGGCGGCGGCAATGTCATTTTCGACAGCGTACTGATACTTAGGGTCCGCAATGGCGATGTAGTCAGCATGGGAATCGGTCGAGAAGTGGACGGATGGATACCGGTCTTTGATGACCGGTCGAATCAGTGTCTTCCCTGAAACAGGTGATATCGCCCGCAGATCGATAGGTGGCAGTCCGCTGCGAAGCGCAATCAGTAGTGCCTGAAGGGCTTTCGGAAGCCCATCGGGTACCGCCAAATCCGCCGTCCATGCCGCGGGAAACAGCTCACGTTCTTCTTCGCTGAGGAGGTTGTTTTCCAAGAAGCTCTGCAGAATTTCGCCGTCGGTAAGGTCGGACAGATCCGGATTCGGGGCCGCATCCATATCCGCCTTCCCCACCCCTTGGCCCCCTTCGATCCAGTAGGGCTGGAGGGCATGGTAGTCTCCCGGTAAAACCCGAAACGGAACGATGAGCCTATTGGGTTCTGGAGGTTCCGACGGATCGTCGAGCGGACAACATACCATAAGCGCTGGCCCGGTATTTCCGAAGGGCAACCACCGTCCCAGTCTCTCTCTACCGCCAAAACTGTGGTACAGGCTGACCAGTCGATTTGAGGGTGCACCGGGAGAAATGGTGACAAATCCGCATTCGCGGCGGGCTGTTTTCTGGTCCATGCTAAATCCGCGGAAATATGGTGAGGGGCACGGTGATGTAGACCTGATCCCCGGCCGGATTGGGAATCATAATCATGAGTTCATCGGGCCGGACCTGGATCAACCGGGCCTCTTCAACTCCAAGTGACTCCGGCAGGGGCAGAGAGTCCCCGATTTCGAAAATCCTGCTGTCGATACTGACCAGCCCAGGCTTGTCTCCCCGGCTGGGGACCAACCCGTTGATATTCAGAGTGCGGAATGCTTCGCGGACTTGGGTATTGAACGCAATCCCTTCATCTGCGCGACGACTTTGGCCCAAAAGACTCGCGTTGGGAGACCGAGAGAAGATGAAAGGCCGACGGTGGGTGGCCTTATAGGGGACGCCATGCTTCATCGATGGCAACAGGGACAAATACGAGGTGATGTCTTCGGGATCGACCAAAGAGTCACTGTCTTCCGACAAGGTCCCCCGGAAGTCCGGATAGAACAGGTTGACGGTCATACTGATCGTCTCGTCCGAACTCCCCTCTTCGTATGGCTCCATCTCCAGCCTTTCGAACCGCATCAGGGGATACGCTTGCTCCACGTCGTTGAGCCAGTTCATCAGCCGGTAGTACTGCCCGCGGACGGACCAGACGATTTCGAGTCCTGGCAGCTTGTGCCCGGCGAAATCATACCCCTCGATCCACTGAGGTTTCGTCGGGCCCGGAGACAGAAAGTGTGCCTGGTTCGACCTGACCAGTAGATTCGTCATGTCTCGCTGGAAGCTCTCACTTGACGCCATGTTGACGTCGTCCTCCCATGCGCTGACGAACGCGTCTACGAGTTCGTGGTTCTGTCGGACGCGGGTTATCTGAGTGGTGATTTGGGCCGCAGTGTCCTTACTCGCGTGAATCCGTCTCAGCGTTTGCTGCGTGACCTGTTCGTTTTCAGATGCGCGTTGCCACAGCGCCACGCCTCCACCAAACGCTCCCAAAGTTATCAGACCAAGAAATAAAATCACAAATCCGTAGTGCCTCATCAGAATTCCTCCCGGTTTTCGATGGTGGGAAAGAGATAGGCGCCTTTGAGCCCCAAGGTCTGATCATCGACACGCGGCCGTGACTCACCATTGTTGACGAAGCCGGATTCGGTCAAGAAGGTATAAATACGATCGACTTCGTTTTCCGCATCGAGAGCCGTTTGACCTTCCACCGTGAGATCGACCCCCAGCTGGGGATACCCCTTTGAGAGTTCGAACGCCAGATGCTCTATCCGCGCGTTGGGGGACATCTCTTCGGTCATGCCGACCAAGAATTTCTCCATGGCGAGGGAACTGGCCAGCCAGTTGCCGACATCCTGGACGAACACCGCCTGCTGATTTATGGCTCTCAGCTCCTCCTGCTTCGCTCGCTGATGGCCTTGCACCTGCGCGAATGCTGACTGCGCCTGGTCAAGCTCCTGATGCCCTGTGGCCAGGTGCGCGATGGCGATACAGAGCCATACGATGCTGGCGACGGCGGCTCCAGGTAGGAGCATTCTAAAAGGCCTGAGTTTGGAAGGTAAATGATCCCGTGGGGGTTGGTCGCTCAAGTGCAAATCCACGGCCTCGACATCAGTGCCACGATCGCAGCCGATCAGCGCAACCATCTCAGGATCCTCAACGTTCTCAAACATGTTTACAAATTCGATCCGGGCAGTCTCCGGCGCCAATTCCCAGAGCCACTCCGCAATCGGCTTCCCTCCCGGCAATGCGAAGTCACCGACTACAACGCGTTCCGGCTCGTAACGACTAATTCTCTCCGCAACAAACGCTGCCCTCCTTTCGGGCTCAGCGAAGCGCTCTCCGCTGCGCAATGCTATCTCTCCGAGGTGCCCCCTCCCCATCTTGGCGACTAGGACACCTTCTTCGTCTTGTAAGACCAGGATCTGGTTCTCTGCGGTCGTATGGTGCCGGTAATCCGGCGAAAGCAAGAGATGAACACCCGCGGCGAGCGGCGCGCCTACGCGAGCGACTCCGAGTCCCGCCGCTTCGACCTCTAGAATGGTTTCTTCGAGTGCTGCGGTTGGAACCGCAAAAATGAAGCCCACCATCTCAGTCGGGTGACGCACCGGGAAGTAACGCTTGTCCTCCTCGAAAAACGTTCCGAGTAAATCGCGAGGGTGAGAATTGAGTATCTCTTGGACCTCGCTTTGCGACTCAGGAAGGTCGAGGTCGATATCCGCGACGGTCATGCCGACCGAATAAGACACGATAGAATACGAGCAATCGTATCTCTCCCCGAAATCGCGGATGGTCCCCCTGATATCCGAGATCTCGTCCTTGGCGTAACTGACATCGTTCAGGGCGGTAGTTTTCTTCCCAGTCGGTGAGACATCCACCACCTTCAGGCGGAGCGTGGATGTGCCGATCTTGATATACATCACTCGATGTCCGGCGACGCGTTCGCGCAAGGGAGCGGTGTTGTTGAGCGGGTGCGGGCGGAACGCGGTCCCGTCGAAAAACTCAATCAATGGCTGCATCAATGGCTGCATTTCTCTACTTTAACCGGCTTCGAAAAAAAAGGTCCCGTTTCCGCCGTAAGATTCCTTGTTGGCACTATATCCCCCGGCTATAACAAGTTTTCTATGCAACACCTTGCTGCGACACTTCAGGACCTGGCCGCGCCGGACCATCTGCTATCGGTTGGGTTTGCTGTATTCTACGTCGCCTTTCATTTCTTCTGGCCGATAATGGACCGCCTTGTGGAGCGCGCGAGCTACGATAAGAAACTCCGGAGGTCTAGCTCCAGAGAGGTTTTTGGCCACGGTCTCCAGTCGGACCCTGAAATTCGGAAGGAAATTCAAGAAGAAATGCGCTCTTTGCTTTACAGGCCTTGGTGGTGACCCGGTTGCTGGAGGTGAAATGTTTCACCAGACACATTAGATAAAGAGGCTCTGTCTCCATCCAGTTTCTCCCCCGGGGGGCATTCCCTGCGCCCGTGTTTGTTTGCCTACACCCACAGCCTTCTGCTCGATGGAGGCACATATGCCAGATGGCAGGAAATGTATCACCAGACACATTTGGCGCGCCGGTGCCGTCTAAGGGGGCATAGCAGCCACTGTCATTAGCTTGCCGTGGGACGAGGTCCGGCCTCGTGTGCGTTCCGTGACGAGGCAGCAACGCTTTTCAAATTTCTTACCAGACACATTTAGAGCAAGGGCGTCGGTCGCCCGGTGCTGCTACGATAGCGACGCTCGTTACGCTGCGGTGCCGGGAGTAAATGTGTCTGGTGACACATTATGAGTTTTGAGGTTGAGTGGCTCACCGCCTGAGCCGCCTGACCCGGTCGCGGCCGTAATGCGGGTTACTACCTTAATGTATAACCAGACACAATTGGCGGTGCCGACGGGGCCGTGGGTCTAGCCGAGACACCACTGTCATTGAATGCCTCTGCTGACTTTGCCGGCTCGGTTGACTCAGTCATGAAATAGGTCACCAGACACATTTTCGGATATGCTGACCGGGGAGTAGGCACCCTGCGGAACCATCGTTCTACTGACCCATCTGCGCATTCCTCGCGAAATCGGAAGCGGAGGAGTTCATCGCTGGCGTTTCCCCTGATTCGTGGCGGCTCACTGGCAGGCGAACTAAAAGGGGCGCCGCGCGGATCTAAAAAGCTCCTGCGCACAAACTATCTTCAAGACGCCGGTGGTTTTAGGCACGATCCGTCGAGGGAAGGCCAGTAATGTGTCACCAGACACATTATACTACGCCCACTGCCGGAAGACGTCTATGGGTTGGGGGTATCGGTTTGTTCGACCGTCCCTCGCCGTAGCTTTTTCCCTGGCGTCGCCACCGCCTTGCACTTCGCCTCCCCATGGGACACGCCTCGCATATGCACCGTGGCGGTAAACGTTGTGCGGCGGGCTGGCGTTGGTCGCGCCCGAGTTTCGCCTTGACGGCCGCCACTTACTCTCCCACCTTGTCTTCGTTCTGGCGTGATAGATTGTATTCGTTATTGCCGCAGCGCCGCTACGCAGCGGCAAGGAAATGTATCACCAGACACATTTACCTGATTCCAAAGGTCACTATGGCACAACAACCCCGTCCCCTCGGTAGTTTCGGGAACCTGGGCATGAAACGTCCCCCGAGGCCCGCAAAGGAAAAGCTCTCCTCCGCATCCAAGACCGGGCCCAAGCCCGCAGCAGATGACAACTCGCCCACGCAACAATCGCCTGTGGGAGCCCCAGCGGAGAAAAGCACAGTGCGAAAGATCTCTCCGTGGAAGATACGTGACCGTGCTCGCAACACCCGACAGGTGCGCTCAAGCGATGAGGTGCTGCGTATGCTGGGGGTTGCGGATCTAGTGGCGCGGTCCGGACTGCTACACCCCCCTGTGGTGGACTCTCAAATGCGCCTCATTGCAGGGCTGAATCGGCGGGAGGCGCTGCGTATCCTCTCGATTGACTCCACCTCGGAGCGGAAAAGCTACATCATGCAACTGACGGGCCGCCCGTTAACGCCGTCCCTGGAGGAGGCGCTGGCAAAACTCCCACTCCAGCCTCCTGGCAACGAAGACTGGAAGACTTGGTATGTTTCCGTCCGCGAGGACTTGGATAGTGAAAAGGATCCGCTGGCAGCGTTCCAGGCCGAGGTCTCCGAGAACGAAGGCCGGTCCAATTACAAGCAAGAGGAGATCCGAGAAGGCATCAAGCGCTTGCTCGAATTTGGATTCGAGTTGAAGAAAGGGCACTCTGACAAACCCCTCGTTCCGGAAGCAATGCGGTTGTATCAAGTCTCTCGATCGACGGTTCAGCGTATCCTCAAAGAAATGCGACAAGACGAGAATGCTGCCGCCGCGGAAGCCCCGGAGACGCAACAACTGATAGGGAAGAAGGTCAGCAATTTTGAACGGAGTCTGGATCGGTTTATTGCCGGTCTCCGTGAGAACGGAGCGGATGGGCTTCAGGAGGTAAAGCCCATCCTTGAGGAAGGGGAGCGGTTGATGCGAAAGATTAGGCAGTTTGAAGAAAGGCAAAAACGATGAAGGTGGTGACATTCTTGAATCTCAAGGGTGGGGTAGGGAAGACCACCAGTGTGCACAACATCGCCTCTGCGCTCACGCGGATGAATTCCCCGCGCCGGACACGTGTGCTCGTAATCGACCTGGACCACCAGGCGAACTATACGGTGTCGATGGGGGTCGCATTGCCCAACATGCGGATCGAACGGTTGGATATGGCGAACCCTAGAGCTCAATGGGAGAAAGAGCAAGAAGGTGGCGAAGAGGCCGAGCCCATCACCTCGATTGGATCCCTGCTGCTCGACGAAGCCGCGCATATGTTCCAAGGCGAACTGCCCGTGGGGCATTTCTTGAACGAATGGGGGGAAAGCGAGCGGTTGGATCTGGGAGCCCCGGATATCATCCGGAATGTGAGTGCCGACTACGACTTCATTCCGGCCGACCCCGATATGGTCCTGTTTGACCAGGCCTTTGAGGCGCTCGGCCGATATGGTGATCCTCGCCGGCTTCAGGTGCTGCGAAACCTTCTGCATCGGGTGGAACAGTTGCCGGCAGAGGGCCGCCGGAAAACCCGCTACGACATCGTCCTGATCGACACCAATCCATCATTGAACTACTTGACCCAAAACGCGCTTATGGCGAGTAGTCACATCTTGGTGCCGGTGGCCGCCGAATACTACCCGGCCCTTGGCCTCGCACAGCTTGTTCCCCGTTTGGGTCAGGCGATCGCTGCGGGCGCTCCGATCCAGAGCACCCGAGCGTTGATTACGATGACGCGAAAGACCCGGATGAGCGTCACGGCGGAGCAAACCATCCGGAGCTGGTGCGGGAATCAGGTGTTCCAGCGGACGGTTCCCCATGCCACCCGCGTGCAAACGGCAGTTGCTGCACGGATGCGGTCCGTCGTGACGGACGCACCCAACTCGGAAGCGGCTCAGGCTTATATTGAAGTCGCGGACTGGTACGCGAAACAGGCGGGCTAGGACGCACTCCGCTTCTTCTTGGTGCCCCGGAAATCGAATTCGAACCGGTTTTTCCGGGGTTTATAGACCAATCGGGCTGAAAACAGCTTGCGGGTGCGCACCGAGAAGAAGCCCTCGAAAGGACCTCCACCATCTGAACCCCCGAGAAAAACCTGACGATAATCCTGAGCAGACATCGGTCGTTGAAACACAGACTTCGCGCACCGGATTTTCGGATAGCCTGGGAAGAGCCAATGATTCTCATTTTCGATCACTCGCTTGTTCGATTTCGGGCAAAACACGACGTCGTCTACCATGGTACGATCTTCGATGAGAGCCCCCAAGAAACGAATCTTCGCCATGACGTCGGCCAGGAACCCGTTCTGAGTAATCTCTGCTTCACCCCGTCGTTCCATTGCTTTCAGGAGCTTCTCCCAGGTTTTTGAAGTCGCAGGCTCTGTGAGTTCTTCGGCTCCTTTTTCCACGAGGTAATCCACAAGGGCGGCACCTTCGTCGCTGATAAGGTAGCGACCTTCGGAACGGACAATGTATTTGCGTGCAACCAATTCCTCGATCACCGACGCTCGTGTGGCACTCGTCCCGAGCTTCGCCTGCGCCATAAAGTGAAGTAAGGAGTCATCGGTGTGTTCTCTGGGAGGTTCCGTTCGCCCTTCGCGCCATTGCACGCGTATCACTCTGGACTCCCGAGCGTTCAAAAACGGGAAATCCTTGGGGTAATGCAGCCGGCTTCCCAAAGGTTGTCTCTCCGATGCCACCCCGCCTACCCACAGGTCGAACTCCATCCATCCTGGCGCCTTCACGAAAGCATCGTCGTAGAGAGCCCGCAGCTCCTCTCGGTCTCTCTCTGTGACAAGAATGCGCTTCAACGTCAAAAGTTCCGCCTCCATGAGGAGACAAACCATGAATCGGCGCGCGACCAGCCTCCATAGCTTATAGGTGTCCCGGAGGTGCAGGTGCCCTTCCTCGTGGGGCAGCGGCCTGTGGTCTGGAACGATCCCGGTCGGCAGAATCGCGTGGTGGTCTCCAGAAAGACGTTTTCGAAAATATCGGTCTCCGAACGGAGGGGGAAATGTATTACCGGGCGCCGGGCCTTCAAGGGGAATGAAGTGCATTTCTGCCAGGGATCTCCACCGTTCCAGCAGCTCGGACCGCATAGCTTCGGGTATGTGGTGCGATTCCGTGCGAGGGTAAGAGATACTCTTGTCTTTCAAATATGCCTCTTGGGCGACCTCAAGCGTATGATGGGCAGACCAACCATATTCACGGTTTGCAGCCCGTTGCAGTTCATTGAGGGAGTAGGGTGGGGGAGGGTATTCCTGAACCTCGTTGGTGGTGTCATATGCGCGCCACAGGTCATCGCGAAAGCGCCAGGCGCGCTGGGCCAGGCCCGCTACAATGTCCTGGTCACGGAAGTGCCGTTCGTTATGGCCGAAGCGCTCGTTTTCGCGCGAAAGCACGTGGGCTCTAAATGGGTGTCCAAGGGCATCCGCGAATTGCACTGGTACAGTGAAATACGACTGTGGCGTGAAATTTCGGATGGCCATTTTCCGTCCGTATATCTCCGCCAGCGTCGGAGTCTTTACACGCCCTATCGCGGATGGTCGTTGCCCTGAGTTTCCCATGCACAACGTCACCCACCTCGATAGATTCATTCCGAGGAGCCAATCCGCTCGCTGCCGCGTTTCCGCCGCCAGTAAGAGGTTGCAGTAGGTCTTTGAGTTTGCCGGCTTTCGTCTCTCAAACGCATCCCGTAAAGCGCGGGAGGTGGTGGCCGTAATCCACATCCGTGATACAACCGGGGGCCGCACAGAGCTGCCTTCGATAATCTCCGAGAAAATCAACTCTCCTTCGCGTCCGGCATCGCAAGCATTCACCACCTCATTGGCAGCTGTGATCTCCCGGGCCAGCCTCTGCGTCTTCCTGGGGTGTGTTGTCTTGAGGGTAAACCGCCCTTTGGGCGGCGCAATGGGAAGGTCTTCGAGCCGCCAGTTCTTCCAGCCCGCGACATACTCCTCTGGTGTGGACAGACGATAGAGATGCCCATCCGCCCACGCGATCCGGACTGTCTTTACTGCGTCCAGCTGGAGTTGATAACACCCACCCCTCAGGAAGGGGTCCTCGGCCGACAGCGCCAGCGCTATGTCTTTAGCCACCGATTGCTTCTCGGCTACAACCACTATTGTTTCAAGATATGTCACTCTGAGTTAAAGTTAACCCGATGGCTACAAAAGAGGAATCCTTACGACCGCATGCGCTCCAGAAGCTCCAACTCGAGTTATTCGAGCAGTTTGAGCGGTGGGGCAATACATCCGTATCGAACCCCATCCTGCAGGATGCTTTCACGTTTTTCCTGAAGCCATTTGGCGTTGATTGCCGCGCCCTCTGTTTCAACTTCCTTGCCGCCGCAATCGAACACCAGACCCCCTACCTCGAGGCGCCTGTCATTCGATTGACCGATCTATCGCCAGCTGATGCGCCTCAATTCGAAGCAATTTTGAAAGACTTCGCGGCCACAGCTGCCTATTTTGACGTGTCCATAAACGCGCGTGGCCGCGTAACCGCAGTAAAGTTGTCTGACGACTTCTCAGACATGGAAACGGAAGCATCCCAAATCGTGAATATCCTTTCTCGCGAGAATAGCCACGCGTACGTTTATGCGCGCGCGTTTGACGCGCTCCACGCGTTCCTCCAGTCGGTTCCTTCGGTGGTCTTTCGCCAACCCATGATCTCGGCGGTTCAAACGCTGCACCAAGCATTCCTTGGCCAATCGGATGCAGAAACAACGTCCATGTTGCTCGAAAAGTTCTATGCGACCTGCCTGCGCACATCTGACCCGGCACAGGTGCCTTCCGAGGGCACTGCCTCTGATGGCCTACGCGCTGCACAAACTGAACTTGCCCTGTGACTTTTACCGCGACCGTGCAGCCAGTAAACCAATGAACGAAGATACGTCATTTCCGCTCAACGACTATCCCACCGATTGGGTTGGCCCACCTGAATCCCAGTCAAAAGAAGATATTCAACACTTGGCTCGGGAGGGGCTAAACGATGAATTCCTGAAGCTCACCGATCGGTATTTAGCCAGTCGCTACAGCCCACGACTTAACCCGGAGGCCTAACTTTTTTTCTCTATCGCGGTCCAAAAATCCCTGTATTACCTAGAAAAGGGTTGTTTCCCTCATCTCTGCGGCTCACACTTCCCCACGTTTTACAATTTCTTGGCTTTTGCTACCATGTCTTCGCCGTTGGATCCATCATCAACCCCTAAATACTCTAGAGAACGGGTTCTCGTCATCTTCCTTTCGGGCGATGCCCAACGGCTTGAGTTTTTCGAGGAGCACGGACTCGTTGTCGACGGGCAACCGTATCCGCAATTTCTCGTGGATCTCCTAGTCTCTCAAGTTAATAAGGCGGTAAAGCATGTACCTCGCGGCAAAACCGCGAATGCGCAAGAACTCGATCGGATCGCCGAACAAACCCTCGAGATCGCGATGAACGCGCTCACGACTTTAGTGCATTCGGCGGAAGTTGATGGTTCGCTGCTCAACTGCATAATCCACGTGTCCCGGACTTTCGCGGCAACGGTCCAACACGCATTTGGGCAACTAAAGGCCTCTGGTAAGACCAATGATATTCGCCTTAAAATTGATTTAGGCGTAGCCGGTTTGCCTCGGCCCATCGCTCGCGGCGATTCTTATCGGACCACTTTCAGGGTTCCCCCTATGACCCGCAAGCAACAGCTGACACCCCGCGTTTTGTCTCTGGGGTTAGGAATGACCCTCGAGGCGACGGAAAAGCATATTCGCGACGGGCGAGCAAAGCTCAGGATTGCGTTAGCTAATGACCCTGCAATCGAAGAGCTAGTCTCGAGCGGACCTTACCGTTACGCGTCCGCCTAACCCGGTTGCTTCAGGTTATAGGTCGATCGAAAACTCCTCTGCTGGACCGAGCTCCGCCCGTAACTCTTCGATGACGGCCTCCAAGTCGTCTTCGCCCGGATCCATTTCAATTGGCCACGCTGGGGCCGTGGGCTCTTGAGCCTCGAGATCTATGACCGGCGAAGGCAGCTGCTGGTAAAGGTGGGCGGCTTCGGGAAAGTTCCGGATGGTCTCCTCCACCGCCACGCACGCGAATTCGTGATCGATGCGGCCCGTGGTAGTGAGCTGCAGCTCCGCTACCCTTTTGAAGAGGGGCTGCATATCTTGCCGGTAGAGCCTGGCGACGTCTTCGGTGGAGGGATTGGGAGCCGCAACCACTGCCGCACCAAAATCCACAGGCGTGACACCTTGAGGTGTCACAATGAAATTCCGGGTATCCGCATCTCGATGCGCGATACCGCAATGGTTGAGTTCGGCAATGACTTCACTAGCTTCCTGCAGGTGCTCGTAATAGGCGAGTCCCTCGAGCGCCATGCCGACTTCCATCGGAGGGCGCATATCCGAAGGCCGGTCTGCGAATCGCATGTTCCTGGGGGCCAGTTGGCTTAAGGACCTACCTGGCACGACACGTGTCCGGATCGAAAATTCATCGTTCCCAAGGTTGTGGTGGTAGGGCAGGAGATCCCCCGCACGCGACCGGACCTGCCGACCCACGGCCGTCTCGTATTGCGGGCTGTGCAAGGGAGCAAGAACCCCTTCCAAGGGTTTCACATCAAAAGGTGCCTCGAGTTCCGGTCCAACCAGTTCGAAGAATTCCCGGTTCAATTCCTTGCGGAAATGGACACCGTACAATGCGGTTTCTGGAAATTCCTCCAGAGTCTCCCGGCCGGGGACTACCAAAGTGCATTCGGCCGAGATGCTGCTATAAACCTGCCCGAGCACGAGGTCTTCCTCCCCATCCCAGAAGTCCTGTGCATTCTTCTCAAGCCAGGCCACCCGCTGGGGGAATGAGTGGGATGGCCCCAACGCCGAGGCCATCGTTGCGTACAGGGATTTGGCGCTGGATTGATGGTGATGCAAAGCCATCCTTACTCCGCTTGAGGGTGGTTGCGAAGAAAGTGCGCCAAAGCGTCCGTCATTGGTGTCAATCTTCCAGACGGCTGTTCCATCCTTACGCCGGAATCATTTTGAAGCCTGGACAAGAAGCGTTGGACTGCAGGCTCCGTTTCCTCCACCGGCTGAGTCAAATCCGGCAGCACGATCTCACCGGGAGTCTCGGCGCCGTTTGCCCGGTGGTTGCGGTGCCCCCATCCGAAGGTGAGATACTGCCCCTTATCGAACTGCTCATCCGCCAATACTCTGTCCGGCACCCACGCATAAGTGTCGGGCCATTGACCCGCAAACACGGAGCCTCGCTCTTTATCGATATATGTAGCCATTCTAAACCTCCACCAGAGAATTGGTCGCTGAGCCCGTGAGCCGAAGGGCCGCACAAAAAGGCTCTCGGATTGGCCCTAGAGCCGGAAATCTCCTTCTCGTGGGAAAACTACCCGGTGTGAACCGGAATTGGGAAGGGTAGGGCACCCACTCATCTTCGATCTTTCGAATCGATCGCCAGTCTACGGACAGTATGCTGCGGCGCGCGAGTTCAACCCATTCTTGCCCCTGGCGCCGCGTCAGCGAAGTCACGATAACCGTATCGGCCGGCGACAATCGTTTGTTCAATCCGGCGAGCAACTCCCGCGGATCAGAAAGTACGCCTTCGATCACGACCTTGTCTTCTGTGGTTGGGACCCGGTCAAATGCTTCTAAGGCCCGCCGCTGAAACCAGACATCGTCGGTGGGCAAATAGGAATGATTGGGGAGAAAGAAGTGTTCCGAAAGCAGGGGTGGGGAATCGTCGATGTTCCGGGCGCGGCTCGTTTTGCCAATTCCGGGGAGGCCTCGAATGATCTCAACTAGCATTCTAGATATTATAACCGTTTGCGGCGCGGTTGGGAAAAAAGCCGCGTTTGTATCTCTGCGTGATGAATGTATGCTCCATAGACGACCTCTTGGCGTTAACTGAATCGAAGGCGATACCTGGTGTCGCCGGGCGGATTCGGAATCTTGCCGCAGGCAAAGGCGACGCAGTGCAAACTGCAGAGCTTTACGACTCCCGAACGGGCGCGCGGATTGCCCTCAGTATCCACGATGCAGAACGTGCACTGCACACGGAAATTGAAGACGTACCGGTTTACCTGGTCGCCAACACTGACAGCGGCAATCCGACGGGCATTGCGATGACCATTTCCCGCGATGGCGATAAGCGTTGTGTTCGGATCAAAGCTGCATGCCGGGTGTTGATCGCCCAAAACAGGGACAAGGCGATTTCCTATCGCGAGTGGCTGGAGACCCTTCCTGGCCCTTCTAAATCACATGGGCCAACGCCAACGGCCTCCGCCAAGCCGCCGCAGAGCGCTCCCACCTCCCATTCGGCTGCGGCGCCGAAACAACGACGTCGAGCGGCAGCCGACCAATCAGCCCATAAAGACACGACGTCGGATATTCCGCTGCCGATGGTGCGCGCGTTTATGGCCGCCCGCGCCAATACTCAAGCCATGCTGGTTGCCCGTCTGGAGGCAATTGCTTTCGCATCGGCAATTAACCAGGAGCTCGGCCATACGCTCGATGAGACCGCCATTGGGGCGATCACCAGCAACCTGAACATGCGGAATTGCATGGGAGATAAACTCAACCTGCACATGCCGGCGGCCAAGGATTGCAGCCGAGCGCAGCTTGCGTTGGAGCCCATCATCCGCGCCCACGAGAAAGTTTTTGGCTATAAGCTTACTGATAAAGCGACGCTGCAACTCCTCTCGCACGCAGCCGACGACGATGAGCGTTTCGTTCGGGAGGAATTTGGCAAGGCCGTGGAAAAAGAAGGGCTGAGCGCCTGACTCTTCGCCTGGTTCGTCGTTCATCATGCGCCGCCAGAACTCCGGGCGGCGCTTCTTCATGTCAGAGGTCCACTTCCACTCGAGGTCCATTTTGTTCCTCTTCTGGAGTCTGGCGGGACGTCACACCTGCGACCCGCTTCATTTCGGCCCCATCGGCGACAATTTTGTCTATGCTGACTGCGGAGCGAAGGATCTCCCGATCCACATACTTATAGGCAAACAGATTCTGATTATTTCGGTCCGGCATGATCACGACTGCGTTTGGAGTCGAGGGCAGCTCCTCCTCACGGTATGTGGTCACACCGTGTGCATCGAGATCCACCTCGTGTTTTTCCGCCCACTCCGCGATTTGCCTTTGCGATCGTTGCACTTGGCCTGCCCGTGCCTCTACTTCCGAATCAACGCCTTCAATCAATGAAAACGCCGCGATTACTCCCGCATTATTCCGGCTCGCCCGCGCCATGACGCCGCGGTCTTTGAGTGCCCGCACAGGATCTGCCGCCTCCGTTACCAACGCGGCATGCTGCGCGAAATCGAGATCTTCGAACAAGGCATGTTCGTCCCATGGGGCGTCTTCGGGAGTTTCTTGCGCCTCATCGTTTTCGCGAAATAGCTCAATGTCTTTCTCTCCCTCAGCCCCAGACCAATCTTCGATCATATTGCTATCACCAACATTCGGTTCGATCGCGCCTGGTGCGCTCTCGCGGATTCGCGTCGCCTGGTCTTCTTCTTGGATTAATACACGACTTTCCGCGCCACTCTGCCCCTTCTCAGGGAGATCCTCTGACTCCCGACTAATTCCCTGAGCATCCGCCTGCATATTCTCGTCTGTCGTTGTTCCCTCTGGGTGTTCGTAATCCCAAGCATCCTCAAAGGTAACCGAGTTCAATGCTTCAGCAATATCCGCGTCAGACATCGACGGCCCTTCAACGTTGATGTCACCCTCCAACGCAGTTCCCGGTATTTCCGTGAAAGCGCTCTCGGCGGGAGTATCATTGCTCCCGTCGGATCCCCAAGAAGTCATTTCCGCTACCGGGCTTTCTTCGGGTTCGGGAAAGACTTGCTCAGGAGACTTGAACTCGTTCAGTCGCTGCTCGATCGGCTGGGGGTGGTCCGCGACCTCCGACATGATTTCACCTCTATTTTCCACGCTGCTCCGCAAGCGTTGAGCGAATGCCCGCGATTCGTCGCCCTGAGGCAGGATTACAGGCTGCCCATTGCTCATTGTCGCTCGGATGCCGCGGCTGAGATCGACGCTCGCCAAACGCACCGGTTCAGGACGCTGCGCAGGCGCCGGCTCGACGTCGTTGTTTACTGGCGCCTTCACCGCTCTCGGTACGGCGGCCCGGGTCACTGGCTGGCCGAGGAGTGCGCGAAACCCGGAGCCGACCGCGACGACGATTCTCCGCAGGAGTTGCAACATTGCCACCATCAACCAAAGGATGCCATGGCCGGGGGGCATTGGGAACTGGTTCGCCAGCGATTTTCCACCTGGTTGGGGCGGTGGGGTATCTTGTGCCGGAAGCTCTTCTCGGGCCGCCGATGACGCTGGCGTGTCCGTGCCATCCATCAGCTCTTCTCGACACCGCGCTTCCAGTTCCTCCAACGCTTGGCATCCATCGGGATCTCGGATTTCCACATCCTGCTCGCCGATTCGCCCTGCCCATGTTCCGGCGGCGGTAGAGGTTAGCTCATTCAGCACGATTGGTGGTGGTGCGGCCGACTCTTCTGGGGCGGCCGCCCTCCATGGCCTCTCTGGCTTCTCGCGGTGGCCCTCAAAAAAATCCCGCGCGGAAATGAGAGCACCATCTGTTCTTTGCAAGGTGCGCAATTGGTGCCCGTATTTCTCATGCTCTTCGAAAAAACCAATAAAGGGTCCCTTCTTCAACTGGTGGGCCAAATAGGGGCCCCTGCCGTCACGGTAGCTGAACACCTCCGGCACCGCGTGCTCCTTAACCTTCCACGTGAAAGGTTGGTCGGTGTTCGCTTCTTCGTACTCGCTCCGGAGCCAGGTAGCACGGAACTTTGGCATCGTGGCGGTGGAGCTTTCGTCGAGCTCGATAAACGCGGGATTCTCGAGGTGCATGGCTCTATTTTGACGGTATTCGTCGTTTTTTGACGGCTTCGGCTAAAATAGGGAAAATGCGATACCAAAGAAAGAGCATTCCTGTACGCAATATCTTCATCGAGGATTCGTTCCCCCGACAGCGGTTACGCGTCCGCGATCGCGATTATTTCCGACGAAGTGCCTTCTCGGGTACGGTGTTTGAAGATCTTTTGGTCTACCCGATCGCCGGCAATCCTGGATGCTACGGTCTGATCCATGGTTATAAACGTTTTACTGGACTTCGGTACATTACAGAAATGGAGGGGAGTGAGAATCTTGAGGTCGTGTGCAAGGTGATTCCCAAGGCCGCGGAGCAGCCTGTTGCGGCGCTTCTTTACCTCACGATGAATCGCGGCTTACACATCGAACCCTTTGTTCAGTTAGGAATGCTCAACCTCGCCCTGGATTCATTCAGCGCTGAAGAAATCAGTGCCTACTCGAACATCCATCTGCGCCACATCGAAAACCTGCTCATGTTTCAGAAGTTGAGCGCAGAGGTCCACCACTGGGTCAGGGAAGAGCTATTACCCTTCGAGCACGTCTTGTACTTACTCGATCTCCACGAATCCACAGAGGAGGTGGAGCACATTTTGAAGAGAGCTCGAGACCTCTGCGACATCGCGGGTGAAAGCCGGATCACCGCCGCCACTTTGGAGAAGGCTGTCGATACAGTCGCTGCCTGATTTGTGTGGACATTCCGCCCCGAAAGTGGGTCCGACCGCCGATGAAGGTCGGCGGTGTTTCGGTTTGGCAACTGGCGGGTGAACACCGTTTCTAGGCCTCTTCAGCTATCGGCGATTGGCCACGTAGATGCGGGGAGGTGAGAGTCCCTATCTTGAACCTGCTCCACACCGACAACTCCATCCGGCACTCGTGCTTCGCGAAGTGATTCTCCGCTTGGCGGAACAACTGATGAAAGCGAGCAGTTTGCATCGCCGATTTTTCCACGTACTCGACCAGCCACGGCCCATGCGGAATTAACCTTTCTTCAAATGCTTCGTGCCAACGTTCCAGTTGGGGAACCATCAAGGAAGAGTAGAGGTAACGAGGCTGCTTGATTCTCTCCATCAATGTCTGGATCATCGGCTCGAGTGCCGAATCCTCGCATTCGGAGAGGAGGACTGCCCCCCGAAAGGCATACTCTTCGCGGCCTCTGAGAATCTTTACAAGATCTTCGGAGATCGAGGCTCCAGGGGTGTGCTCGAGGTAGAAATAGGCCCAGGCGGCCGAATCCCACCTGCGTTCGCGCGCCTGGGGCACGAGCTTATCGAGCTCTTTGTCACCGCAAAAAAGCGCTAAGTAGTTCGGATCCTCCGCGAGCGCCTGATAGTACACGTCGGGTGATGACCGAGGCTTCACCGTATCGCTGTTTAGCCGATAGAACTGAAGGAGGCGGTAGGTATATTCTGGCGCCCGGAGCAGCAGGGGCTCCAGATGACTCGCCAGGGCATCAAAATTGGATGCCAGCGCCACAAGCCGGGCTCGGTTATCGGACAGTGACTCCACCACAAGATGGCGGATCCGCTCGTAGTCTGTCGATCTGCACGCGTGCCCTACCAGGTGCGGGTACCACCGCAGCCGCTGGTAATCGTGCTTCTGCAAGGTCGTTCCATAGCCGATTTCGGTCAAGACACGTTCCGCGAAGTATTTCGCAACGGGAGCATTGGCGCCCAGCTTGAAAAGCGCTTGTGGGTAGTTTGGAATAAGGAAATTCATGGTGCTAGTTAGATGTCCAGGCCATCAAAGAGGTCGGCGATCTCCATTTTGGGGTCCGAATCAGAATCATTGGATAGGGCCGGGGAGGGTGACGGGGTTGGCGGCAACTTCCGGAGGGGGCGTGCTACCTCCTCTTGTTCTGGAGATTCGGGGTTGTCGAATAGGCCCAGTTGCTGTCGTTCCATACGCTTCACCGCTTCCGACTCTTGCTGAGCGTGAACCGCACGGAAATCCGCGTGCAACCGACGTTCCCAGCGATCCTCTTCCTCGCGATCCAATTCTGCAATCGTATCCGGGATCTGGGTTCCGAGGTAATTTCGCTCCGTCGTCTCGAACTCGGGAGCACGCCACGGGTTTTCGGATAAAAGGCCCTGCTCCTGTAATTGGCTGATAGAGTCTCGAATGTGGGTCTGATACAAGTGTCGCTCTGCATTGAACTCCATGCCGGTATCGAGAAGAAACTCTTTGGCATCATCTGAGAGGTCCGGCAGGTGCCGAGTGATCATGTGAAGGTGCTCCTGTGCCAGGACATATGTTTGGACCGCAGGCGAAGCTCCAGCGTAACCTGAAAGCGCACCTGCTGCAGCATCTCCCATCGTGTTGCGCAGGAAACGGAGGTCTGGCCGCTCCGGGTCGTTCGGATCAAACGTTTGCGCCTGATGGTGCTCCTGTCCCATCTCCATCGCCAAATCGAGGGCCAGGCCCAGGGCCTCGAATTTCTGCTCCGCCTGTCCTATGGTAAGTGAGTCCTGCTGTTGAGAATCCATGGCTGGCAATAGCTCGGGAGACGGAGCAATACTTTGCACGCTCTCTTCACCACGCATTCTTACTGACTCGTCGATCGCGGCTTCCAGAATGTCGGAAAAATGGGGGTCGGTCAGGAAATGATGACTGGGATCGAATGATTCCGCTATCACCTCACGAAACGTTTCATAATCTTCGTGTTGGTTCAGTAAGGCATCTATACCCGTCAATGCCAAGTTCCGCATCTCGAGGATACGGTTTTCCGGGGTCAGCTCGTCCAGCCGGTTTTCTGCTCCCATATTGTCAATGATCCACGAAATATCGGGGCGCATCGGGTTGCTGAATTCAACCTCCCTGACGGCGTTCCGAATTCGATCGAACTCCTCGGTCTCAGCCGCCTCTTGCAAACCCATCTCCCGAACGCCATCCGCTGCATCTAAAGCATCAAGCTCCTCCTGCGGAGCTTGGTCGGTTTCCTCCACGAAGTCATAAATCCCCTTGTCCGCCAACTCTTGGGTGATCCGCTCGTAGTCTAGGGATTGGGTCAACTCCTCCGTGCTTTCCAATCGTGCCTCATATCGGGTGCGGGCTACAGCCGCCTCTTGATCTACGCCATTCTTCCATTCTTCGTCGGCTTGGTCGAGGTCTGCAAACAGCTCCGCATCCTGGTCAAACGAACGCTCCGGGCGCACGATACGACCCTGAGCCGAAAAATCGACCCCTCCCACATCCTGGAGGTAGTTCAGCGATGAGACAGACATAGTCTGTTGGCGCACGTTATCGCGGCGGATCCCTCCCGAGGAGATGACTGGACTCCCAGCCGCCAACATATCTCCAATCACGAATCCCACTCGTCCACGCATGTAGCTGACTAAGCCGCCCTTTACCGGATCCCACGAAGTGATGGCGTTGTTCGTCGGATTCTTCTCCGTCGTCTCTCGGCCAGTGCGATTCGTCAGCCGCGAGGTGATCTCGGTTTCGAACTCGACGCGGCTATGCCCATTCAACTGGAATTTCTCGGCTTGATGGGCCACTGTCCGCCCGGCTAGCAGTCGGAGTGTGGCTGACGGATCATTCTCCCAAGAAAGTGCCAGCATCTTTTTCATTAGGGTCGCAGCATCATCCGCCGACTCGGGAACCCGCGGTGGATCATTCTCCTCGTTGCCAATGAGTTTGGCGAGCAACGTCCATTCCGGTCGTTGAGGATCGTTGGGAGGAAGGATTTTGGGCATACGGGAATTTTAACGGCCCTTCGCGGATTTCATCGGGAAAACACGAATTCCCGGTTTTTGAACGTTTTTGCGGATCAGCCGTTAAAATATCCGATAACCAATAGTAACTATGTCTGTAGTGTCTGAAACTCTCGACCGATCCCATTCCTACTACAACGCACATTTCGCAGATGTGGGGATTTCCCGCGAAAAACAGCGGGAGGTGCTGAACAAGGCGTGGACATGCCAAGAACGTATCGTGGCCGCGATGGTGGACCTGATGTATCCCATCCAGCGAATGCTCAATGACGATGTTCGACGAATTCTTGAGCAGCGTTCGGTGCTGCAGGGCGTGCGGACGAGACCGAATAACCGGAACACCGTAATGAACAAGAATCAACAATACCAGTGGATTCTACGGGTTCGGGAAGCGGTGTTCGCTCACAAAGCCAACGATGTTGAGAAAGTGAAGACAGCTCAAGCAACATTGCGCGACTACCTCCTCAACGACTGTGACTACGATGTCTATCTTCGCCTTCGCCAGGGACACTGCGAACCCATCAACTGCGAATGGCTACCCCAGCGGGAAGTCCGCAAGCGTCTCGCAATCATCGATAAGGAGATGAACGCATTCCACCACCTCGAACAAGAGATGCTCCCGCAATTCTATGCGCTCGCGCGCAAAAACGCAAAGGATACCCAATTTATGGGGGATTCTCTAGGAATCGAGGACGCCCAGCAAGAGGCCATTTTTGGGTGCATTCGCGCCTTTCGGAAGTTTCATCCGGGGCACGGACATGCGTTTACGACCGTCGCCTCCTTGTGGATGTTTGGCGCTCTCCGCCGCTTCCAGAATAAGTCCCATGTGATCCACAGGGATTCTCTGTTTCACACGCTGGGCAAGCGGGTCCGCGCAGTGCTGCGCAACCTGGACCGCACCATGTCCGAAGCCATTCAGGACGATCGCCTCCAGTCAGCGATTGCAAGAGAACTCGATATGCCCATTCACCAGATTCAGGCATTCTTTCGCGCGCAGGAACCAACCGTTTCCACCTCAGAAGCGGAAGGGGGCCGGTCTATTCAAGACTCCTGTGTACTATCCCTATGGAATGCGCAGACATCCCATCCAATGGCGACAATCGATGGCGTCGAAGACGCAACCAAGTCGGTAATGGAGAAACAGTTGTCGCCCGTCGAGCGGTGGGTGATGGCGGTGACGCTCGGCGTCGGAATGGAAGCCGCGGCTATCGGCCTCCTGCAGCACGATTTCAAAGCAAACATGGAACGAATCCGTCAAAAACCGGTAGTCCCGAATGGTCCGAGGAGGAAGAATTTCAAAGTGCGCGTTTTTAAAGATGTAGTGGAGGTGGGAAATGAGTGACTACAGAGATCCTTCACTCACGATCCGCGGGGAAATACAACGCTCAGCGGACGCCGTCGAGTCCATGGGGCCGTCCAAGGCGTGGCTTCTATCGGGTGTGTGTTCTTTCCGCACTTGGGGTCTCCTTGCCGCCTTGGGTGTTTGTTTTCCGCGGGCTGTAGAGCAGATCGCCCCGGCGGTCGCCGAGTGGCTCTATGGGCTGCCCATGGTCTTGGAAGTAATCCAATACACCGGATGGCTCCTTCCGACCGGAATTGGAGCAGCGCTTGCCATGAGTATTATGATTCCCGTGTTCCAATGCCTGACGTGTCATTATGACTTCGATCTCGCGTCGAACACCATCACGATTCGCACCGTATCCGATGATGATAGCCTGGTGCTCAACCTGATTTACGACTGCGATGTGCATAGGGGGAATCTCTGGCACTTTGTCCACTCGACGGCGGACCTGACGATCCGCTATTCCACGCCCAACAACCGGGCCGGAGAGAAGACGCTCCGCTGGATCCGAAACCCTCATGAATGGAGACAGCGGATTCTACAGCATGCCGGCGTGCGTCAGGCGCGTACGGTTACGACGTTCTAGCTCGTCACTCCCTCATTTGTATCTCTGCGGGATGATCGAACCCGCAACCCACGGAGATGCAGATGAACAATACCTTCAAAAAATACTGCGCACAGATCGCGCAGTTTGAACCCCTCAGCGCCGATGAGGCTCACGTGTTGGCCCTCGCCCAAGCTGGCGATCCTTCCGCGATCGAACGGGTGGTACAGGCCCACTTAAAGCTCGTGGTCCACATCGTGATGCAATACCGCAGTCCTGGGATCGACGAAATGGACCTGGTGGGGGAGGGGAACCTTGCCATTCTCCGCGCGCTCCAAACCTTCGATGCAGACCGGGGTCGTTTTTCCAACTACGCCTACTGGGGGATCCGTGGTGCGATTCAGAAGTGCATTCGTGAAACGGCTTTCCCGACGCGGATTCCTTCTAGCCAATGGAAGGCTTTCCGCAAGCTGCGGCAGTGCGTGCGTGAACATGCCGAGAGTGAAGAGGACGGGGCGTCGATCGACGACGTGGCCGCGCGAGCCGGCGTCTCCAGAGACAGCGCTGCAAATCTGGCTCCCTGGTGCCGCGCTCACATGAAGATCAATGCGACCACGACGGAAGGCCAGCCACTCGAACAATGTATTTCCGGCACGGACGCCCTTCCATGGGTTCAGGCGGAAAAGGTGGATCAAGCGGCACAGATCCGGGAAGCCCTACAGGTCCTGGACGCACGGCGCCGCCGCATTGTCACCGGTTACCTTGGCATTGGCCAGGAGCCGCAATCGATGGTAGAGCTCGCCACGCAGGAAGGAGTTTCTCGGGAGTACATCCGAAAACTCTATGTCGAAAGCCGGGACATCTTGCGGCGTAAATACAGAAAATGGGATGCGGAAACGGTAAGTTCCCCAAACCCGCAACCGCCGATCGAATTTCGGGCGACGGGCCGATAAAGCCGAGACATTGCGACGCATCACAAGCCGATGTCGACTTCCGGAGCATCCATGACCTCTGGTGTCGATTCTCTCGGCTTTTCGGTGGCATCGTGTCCATCTGCTTGCCGTGGGGCCTCGAGCGTCTCGCTGGAGTGATCTCGTCGGAGGATTTCCCCCTCGACGCGGAGAACCTTGTCCTCTTGCACCACCTGTTGGCCCTCAGCGTCCGGCACGTTCCATTCGTGTGTCTCCACCGAAACGTCTTTGACGGCCGGTCCCACGTATTGGCCCGACAAAACCGTTTGTGCTTCGCTCGCCGTTTTACCTTCCGCAATGGGGCGTTCATCCTCTGCCAACACCTCATTCGTGTGCTGCACCCGGAGGTTTCCCTCGGCATCCTCGACAACCTCGTAGAGAGGGGCTTCTTCCACGGTTACTCGTTCCATGCTGACCTGGTTTACGTCATTGCGGTCGATAGGATCCTCTGTCTGCTCGTAGCTCGTCGTTTCCAGGCCTCCCACGGCCGGCTCGAACTTGCCTGGCTCTACCTCATCCATTTCTATTAACATGGGATGTCCATCGACTAAAACAGTCGGGACCTGGCCATCCTCAACTTCCTGCTCCACTTGCACTTTCAGGATCTCCGGATCCTGGCTTTTGTCGGCAAAGACATTCTCGTAAATAAGCGTCTGTGCCGCGCCAAGGGAAAGAGACTCTTCATGAGCGTGCACCAGCATGGTCACAGTTTCAAATGCGCCTGTCGCCACAAGTTGCCCGGCCACCATCAATCCCTCCGTCTCCCGACCAAATGCTGTTCCCACTCCTCCAACAAGAACCATTTCATTGCCTCCCGATCCTGGAAAGATGGCTCGAATCGGAGAGTCCGTGGAAAGACCTTTCAGCGGATCCTCTTCCGGGCGGATTCCCATTCGTTGAAGCATGCACAGACTCCCAATCGACTCCGCACAGTGGCGGACGCTCGCTGCATCTGCGGCTTCGATGTCTTTGGGGAAAATTCCATCCTCGACGTCCGGAAGAGTAAGCTGGCCGTTCTCAATGGCTTGGCCGGCCGCCCAACGATCGTACAACTGGTTGGCCATTGTTACCTTATCCATCGTCTGGCCGGCTGAAGCCGCCGCCAGACGGGCGAACGATATGTTTCCCACCAACTGCTCCTGCGACCGCTGCTCTTCGACAACCGTTCTGTGATTGTCGTCCTGGAGCAGCCGATAGTTTCCTCCGTCCACGGAAAACCGGCCTTCCGTGATGTCCAGTTTATAGTCTCTGGCTATCGCCTCGGGAGGGATTTGCTCTACCAACGCATCCAATGCCTCCGGCGCCAACGCTTCGGAAGGGTTGGCAAGTATGGGAGCTCGAGCGCCGAAGTCTTCGAGCAAAAGCTGCGGACGCCCCTTCATTTCGGGCGGCCGGGAAACGTCTGGAGCTTGATCTTCCGCCGGAGAAATATCTGGTCCCAACGACGGCTCCCCCTTGTCGGGTTCTGGCGAGGGGGCGTCTTGATGTGGCGATTCAATGGCCGGATTCCCCCCGCCGAACACGCCTAAAAGCGTCTGCAGAAGATTCGCGGCTAAGTTCAGTGCTGAACGAATGAATCGTCCCGGCAGGCTAACTATCTGAGCAAAAACATGTCGCTGAGCTTCGGGCCCTCTGGTTTGGTCCGGTTGGACATTTCCCTCTGATGGCTCCGTTTTCGGATCACAGGAGGCAGACGATTTGGAGTCGGATGGCGGCGTCATTGTTGATGATTTTATCGGGATTCGTCGATTTCCGTATGATTCTTCCCGAAACGCGGCATCAAATGCCCCGGATATCCTGCTAGCCTGTTAAAATGTATTGATGACCGACTACCAGTCGTACTCTCGAAAGAAAAAACGAGGTTTTTCGCTCTTCAGCATGATGGTTGCTCTTTCCGTCGCGGCTGTATGCACTTTCCTTGGAGTTCAGATCTTCCGTGGCCTCCAAGCAAACGCCAAGCGGGTCCAAGGGAAGGCTGTTGCGGCCGGGATAAATGAGGCGCTCCAGGCAAAAGTGGCCCTGGAGGAGGTCGAGCTAGATCCCGACTCTTCTTGGTTGGCGATCTATTGGGCATCGATGGGGGAGGGGGACGTAAAGTTCGCCGACGGCGAGAATTACCTCTTTAACGGGTTCACAGCGCGGGATAACCGTATCGTCTACACCGGGGACGGTAGCCAACCCCCAACCAAGTCCCATCTCGACGAATAAACGGTGACTCGATGGCTTTTCCTAAGCCGTTTTCGTGATAAAGCCAGCCAACTCTGCGGACGCAGCTTGGCCATGATCCTGCGAGACGCGAGCGTTGGATGTTGCTGCGTCTCCTTTCCGTCGCCTTGATAGTCCATGTCTATATCAGGTATCAAACGATCATAGATCCCGAAAGTGGATGACCGCCCGCGCAGGTGGTGTATCTAGACAAATCACTTTGGTAAGGGTTTGCTCTTCCCTGTGAGGAAGTCCAATAATCGCTTGGGATCCGTTCTTTGACAGTGCCGCGAGCGCCAAAGTGGTGTGGTACGCGGGGGATGCACTCGCATCCGCTAGACCAATTACTTAGGGACCTTCGAAAGCGAAGACACCCAACGACAAGGCAGCCATTGCCTACCCTCTCGCAAAAGGGATCGCAACACGTTGTTCTTTATGCGCATCGACAAGAGGTCTTCATAAGGCTTCCCGCTAGGGAAGCCGTTGTCAGAACCGCGAGCGGCGCTAACCGGTATAATATCTTCATCTTCATAAGGCTTCCCGCTAGGGAAGCCGTTGTCAGGCAATCGGGCGTGGTCATTATGGGCAATGAGGCGACCCACTTCATAAGGCTTCCCGCTAGGGAAGCCGTTGTCAGGTCGGCTCATGCGGCATGGGTGAGATTGAGTGAGGCCCTTCATAAGGCTTCCCGCTAGGGAAGCCGTTGTCAGAAGATCTCGTGCGCGCCGCCCAGAAGGCAGAAAAGCGAGCTTCATAAGGCTTCCCGCTAGGGAAGCCGTTGTCAGACCGGAGCGCTGAAATACAGAGCTGGATCAGGCGTCTTCATAAGGCTTCCCATCACGGGGAAGTCGTAGACAGCGTCAGGTTTCGTAGCGGCGCTTGCGTTTCGGCCTTCATCTTCATGAGGCTTCTCAGCCGAGGAGCCGTTGTCAGTCGCCCGCGCGCATTCTATTGTAAGAGCCAACTGGGGTAACTTCATAAGGCTTCCCGCCAGGGAAGCCGTTGTCAGAGGCCGGTGTCACTCCGGACGCTGTAGATTAGCTGACATCTTCATAAGGCTTCCCGCCAGGGAAGCCGTTGTCAGCAACCCATCGCAGTGGTAGCCAAAGAGGCCGTGCAGCTTCATAAGGCTTCCCATCACGGGGAAGTCGTAGACAAATGTTGTTTTTCACTCTGCGCTATGGATGTGTGTTTTTCATGAGGCTTTCGCTAGGGAAGCCGTTGTCAGACCCGGAATCCTATCTTTTTTGATAGGCATTCTTTTCTGTTAATTGCAAGGTGCCTTCCAGAACAAATGTTGCTTCCAGGGAATGTAATGCGGAGTTGGCAGAATCACCGTATTAGACATAATGAACATTGTGCCTTGCTCAAAGGCCAGAGTTGAAAATCCGAAGCAAGCGCTGCACCGCAGTCGCAACAACGCGAGTGCGCACTTCAGATGGGCAAACGCTCTGTTTGCCTTGAAACAGCCCCTGGGGGACGATATCCAGAATGTTATGGTAGATCTAGTAGAATTCCACATTGCAGTGGTTGCACCAGAAACCGCGTTTTGTGTCATCTTAAAATATGTGTTGCTTTGCACTATGAGTGGCGCCGTCGGCTTGAGTGTCTATGTCTACACCAGGTATCAATCGCTCATGGACCCCAAGGAACGCCGACTGTGGCGACAACGTTTGGAGGCGGAAGACCATAGCACCCAAGAGGCATTCCAGTGTCGAATGCAGGAGCTTGATAGCTCCTGGTGACACTCCTTGTCTGTCAACCCAAAGGCGGCGTCCTTCGATCTGCCACATTTCTGACGAAGTGGATGGTCGCCCGCGAAGGTGATGTACCTAGAGTCTGATTCCTTAGAGGCCGTTTCAAAACTTCATCCTGCGCATCGTTAGCATAACGCAGGCGATCATGAAGAACGCATGGTAGATATTGAAGTGGTGCTCATGGCGCACGAGTAGCCTGCGGAAAGATCCGAA
>Ga0163227_100101_pt1 | contig 30085 bp, 26 predicted proteins | sample MSEWel2016_09_14_2_FD_113148 | JGI IMG/M metagenome (GOLD analysis project Ga0163227, IMG submission 113148) | Subsurface microbial communities from deep shales in West Virginia, USA - MSEEL Well Study Marcellus 5H_2016_09_14 ...
GCTGATTTTATCCCATTGATCGTCAGTGATAAAGCGATGCAAATGGCTCACGCCTCACTCAGTTTAGCGATCTACCGCAGAGTACAAGCTTATTTTGCGAGTTTTGAAACCGCTTCTAGGCTCCCATCCCGATAAATAGCTGCGATCTGCTCGTCCGTCAGGACTCGATCGTAGACGGAAAACTCATCCAGGCCACCTTTCAAGCGTCGGCCTTTGCAAACCCCCAGCTGCAGCGTGTCCGACAGATTTCCAGTCAAGGTCGCAGCCGACAGTGTTGCCCGCTTCGTTCCATCCAGATAAACCGTCGTTCGGTGCTGTGCTTCATCAAGGGTCAATGCCACGTGGTGCCACTCGTCGTCCAATGAGACCGAGGTGAAGGAAAATGTGCTGGCGCCGTTCTTCGCGTAGAAGACGCCAAGCTGGGTGCCACTATAGTCACTCATCAGTCCCCAATCTCCCCAGCAAAAAAGGCCATTGGCCGTGCCGCTGCGTTGAAACCAGAATTCCACGGTGGCCTGCCCCTGCGCTGCAACAGCGGCGGCAAGACCGCTGGCGTCCGCTTCATAGGATTGATCGCCTTCAAAGCGAAAGCCCTCCAAATATCTACCACTGCCGCGCCGGGCACCGTCCTGAGAAGTCAAAGGCAACCCTTTCAAGCTATCCTCAGCGCCTTGATTACCCGTCCACAGGGCAACCAGCGAGCTGGGCAATCGTACCGGGCAGGGCCCAACCCTGATAGTCACCTGATCCGAAGCCGTAGTAAGGCCATCGCTCGCCTCTAGCTCCAATACATAAACACCTGCACGCCGGAATGAGACATTCGCTTCCAGTGCATAGGCATCATCAAATACCACGAGCGAACCGGGATCTTCATCCGTTTCGACGGGTCCGGCTACCGCACTCCAATGCCACTGCAGCTCATCAGCTGGCAGTCCATCGTCGGTGACACTGCCCTGTAGCGGTAGCGTTACCCCGAGATCGTCAGATTCCTGATCCATACCCGCATCGACGACGGGTGCGGCATTCTTGATGGAAGCGGGGCACCGTCCACGACCGCCGGCGTAAAAAAGATTTCGGATTTCGCCTTCATTGAGCGCGCGCTTATAGATCGCCACTTCATCGACCATACCGTTCAACACCATATTTCCGTGTTGGCCGATCCAAAACAGGTCTTCGACCTCAGCGACAACCTCCGGCGAGCTTAGGTTCAACTTGCGGATCCCATCTAAATAGAGCCTGGCAGTCGAAGCCTGGCTATCGAGCACTGCGGCTAAGTGGTGCCAGCCCTGGCTGTGGTCGACAGAAACCTGCCCGCGGCCTGTCCCCGTGGACTTCGGGTAGAACAGGGTCAGCTGTCCCCCCCAATAATCCGAGTAGACGCCAAAGTTACCCCATTTGAACAGCCCGTCCTGATTGGGGGTCTCGAGCTTAGCCCAAAACTCTACCGTAATCTGCCCTGTCTCCGCCACCGTTTCGGCCAAGGTTGTCACATCCGCAGACAAGCCAGTCACGTCATGCACCTCAAAACCACCTAGGTATAGCCCGTGTGTATATGAAGTGCAGTCGCCTCCCTCCAGGGGAAGTCCTCCCACGGCGTCTGCCGACCCTGCGTTGCCGGTCCATAGCGCGATCAACCCATCCGGGAGTTCCACCTGACACTCTTCAGAAAGCCTGACTTCCATCCGCTTACGGCTGCTCGCCATGCCATCGGTAGCCGACAATTCCAAGACATAAGCCCCCGGGCGAAGGAAGGTCGCGATGGTGGCAGGAGACGCATCATCGTCAAAGCTCACCAAAACCTCCGGAGACTCGCCTTCCTCAGTCGGACCGTCCAATACCCGCCACTGGGACGCGAGCACATCTTCCGGCGATCCATCATCCGATACTTGGCCATCCAGCCACAGCATTTTACCGCCATGCTCGATATCGGCCTGATCAAAGGTAGCATAGACAGGCGCCAAGCCCTTGATCGCCGGCGCGCGGTTTTCGATCTGGACCGTGAACTCCTGGATTGCGATCTGGTCATCTGCATCGCGCACCATGATAGAGATGGGAACTAGATCAGGCGCGGCGTCAGTCACCGTGAAGGTGAGCAGACCGGTTATGGGATCGACAACGGCATCGAGCGGCCCGTCCAACAGCTGAAAAAGGAATTCGGATGGTGCGGCGTCGACGTCTTCCACCACCGGGAAATAGCGGTATTCCGCCCGCGGACAGACGCCGGACACCGCATAGGAAGAAGGCGGTTGGCTGATAAAACGCGGCTTTGTATCCACCGGAAGGGCGACGTTTAAATCATATTCCTGGCGTGCCACCCCGTCCTGCCCGTCCGTCACCTCAACCACCACGTGGTAAGTGCCGGCAGTCGTCGGCGTCCAGACAATGACGCCCGAAACTGGATCAATTTCCATCCCCGTCGGCCCGTCGACCAGTCGGAAGGTAACGGCATCGCCGTCGGGATCTTGAGCCGTGACGCGATGTTGATAAAACGCCGGGGGAATGAACTCCAGGCTCGTCGTCATGAAAAAGTTCGAGCCACAGCAGAAGCGCTCGGCAAAGAAGATATCAAAGTCGTAGGTCTCACCCAACGTCAGGCCAAGCGTGTCGAGCTGCACACTACCTTCGATAGGACCGTGCACCCCGCCAAGATCCACCACTAATTGGCCATCGATGAAGACCCAGACATCATCGTCTCCACGGAACTTGAAGATCTCGCCCCCGCGATAGGTGAAACGGCTATGCCCATTCATCGTGAAGTAGCGATTTTCTCCTGCCTCACCATAGCTCAGCAGCCTCCCATTCAAGGGGAAAAAGGAGGAATCGCCGTATTCATAAACGCCCGGTTGCTGGAGAGATTCCGACAGAAACAAGGGCAATACAGCCGTCTCATTGACGCCTGGCACGTCGTGGTACCATTGGAAAAAGCTGTCGCTGTCCTGGATAATCGATTGGGACAATTCCTCGTTCAAAACCGGTGTGCCATCCACCCCCAACTCAGGCAAGACCAAGCCTCGAGCACTTGCCAGAGTTCTCTGCATGTCGGGATGCGATTGAGAAAAATCCCGAAAAGTCCCCAGCAGATACACACCACTGCCATCCTCGGGCAATTCCATGGTTGTAACTGGCGTGGAGGTGATCACCGGCGGGTGATTCACGTGATTCACCACCACGGTCATCACCGCATCGGAAGTGACTTTTCCATCCATTACCCGAACAGTGAAGCGATCATCCCCCGCATACCCAGTCGCCGGATAATAGACGAAAGCCCCATCTGCCTGCAGAATGAGATCCCCATGGGAAGGCCGCTCCGCGATCGTGTAGGATAATAAATCTCCATCGACATCGTACGCGACCACTTGCTCATGCAAGGCAACGTCTTCGTCCGTCGTGAGATACATGGCCTGCACCACCGGCGCATCATTTACTGGATGGATGCTAAGCGACACCAAACGGGTGACCACGGCATCTCCATCGCTTACGTTAAATGTGAAATAGTCGGACCCAGCAAAATTCGCGATCGGCGCGTAACTGAAGCTACCGTCCTCCAGCAGAGAGACATCACCATGTTGAGCCGCCTGGGCCAGCGAAAAAACCAGGGCGTCTCCGTCCACATCGGAGGCCGATAACATGGCTTCAAGGATTTCGTCTTCGTTCAACGCCATGAACGCATTCTCAACATAAGGAATATCGTTTTGCGGCTGTACCACAATATCTTGCATCAACGTAACCGACCCCCCGTTCCCATCCACGATCTGGACGACAAAACGGGCGGTTCCGTGGTAGTTTGCGTCTGGAACGTACCACAAGTCGCTCAGATCGCCTTCCAGCCTGCCGTGCGTCACTTCAACGATGTGCAGCTCCAACTCGTCTTCGTCGACATCGGCAGCCACGAGTGGGATGATGGAGGGTTGATCTTCAAGCACCTCGAAAGAGGCGATGGAAGCCGTTGGCGGATCGTTGACCGCATGAACCTCCAGGGTGACATTGGCGACGGTAACAGCAACGCCATCAGTTACTTGGACCCTCAGAGCGTCATAGCCAAAAAAGTCCTGCGCCGGGGAGTAGTGCAGCACTCCGGTCGCGGAAACGGTGGCCTGACCATGGGAAGGTTCCTCCAGCAGAGAAAACAGCAAGCTATCTCCATCGGGATCCGTCGCAGCAAAGTTCTCCACCAGGGGCGTATCTTCCTCCAACTCAAAGGCAGCGGCATCGATTTGCGGAGGATCGTTGCGCGCTAAAACCGTAATTGCGGCAGTGGCTGACACTATATGCTCCCCATCTGAAACCTCGAACACAAACTGATCGACACCGTTGAAGTCCGCGGCCGGCACATAATGGAACACACCGCCAAGCTCAACAGTGAGAGCGCCGTGAGCGGGACTGGAAACCACGGCATAAGTCAGCACGTCTTCATCGGCATCGCTCGCAACCAATTGAGCGACCAGTTCCATGTCCTCCTCGACCTCGAAATATTGCGCTTCTACAATGGGCGGTTGGTTCGACTGAAATATAGCTCCATCCAAAGGCACCGTAATGCCTATGCGGCCTCCGCTGTTGATCGTGAGACGATTCACAGCCAGATTGCCGGCGTTTTCTTGGCTATTGATCGTCAACTGGCCATTCGGCACCACGAAGATAGCGTAATTGCGACTCCCACTATTCAGCGTCACACTGCCTTGAGCTTCCAGTCGCAGCCATTCCGGATGCTGAGGATTCCCCAGCAAGTTGGCATTTACGGAAAGAGGCTCTTGAACCCGCACGACAACGGGCCCTTGAACTTCGAACCTACTTTGGCTGTTAAGCGTGAGGCGCTGGAACTCGTAGACTTCCGGCTCGGTCGCGCCCTCGGTGCCCAATTGCAGGCCGCTTCCACTGTTTAAGGTCATACTGCCATAGGTGCCGTGGGGCAGAGCATAAAAACCCGCGTTGCTGTTCAACGTCAGGTCTCGGAGCGTCGCGAAATCCCCGATGGCTTCACCGGCTCGGTTGACGATCACTCGCCGACTGCCTGCGGGTTGCGCAGGCGCAGCGGCAAGCGGTAGATCCCGAGGGTCCGTCCGCGACACCAGATGGCCCACCCGCGCACCACTGTTCAGCATAAAGGTGTAGTCGGACGGGCTTTCGGCGCCCTCCCCTACGACAACACCACCGAAGACAGGCGCGCCATTTTGAACGACCGTAGGGCTGCCGGGGAGATACCAGTCTCCCTGGACCTGCGCGCTGCTGTTGAGCACGACGGATTCTCCCAGCATCTGCTGAAGATCTCCTACCAGGGTGCCGTCAACGTGAGCGGCTTTCATGACCAGAGCCCTTGGCTTTTCCTCTCCTTCGTCTGCCAGCGGCACTCCATCTGATTCGCTTCCAGCTGCTTCCAGCGCTGGGAGTGGGCTCGCTGGCGCCTCCGATGGAAGATCAGTCCCCTCCGAAGACGCGTCAGCAGGTGCGGTCTCGCCACCCGCAGCGTCAATTTCACTGCCACTGTTCAACGTAAGATCCTTCGCCCATACCTCACCAACCAGCCGCGCGTTTCGGTTTAGCGTCAACTGCTGCCGCAAGACGCGTACTGAACCCCACAACTGCACACCGCTATTCAAGGTGAGCCCCCCGTCGACCAATTCCAGCATCAACCACTCCGGATGAGATGGATTGCCAAGATCCCCATTCAAGTTCGTCCAGTTTTTGACGCGCAGTTCGACCGGGCCTAACACCTCGATTTTTCCGCCGCTGTTAACCGCCAGATTCTCGACGTAATATACCTGAGTTTGATCACCATCTGGAGTCCCCAGCACCAGAGAGGCATCCGCGTTGATCGTCCAGTTGGCGTAGCTGCCGCTCGCGATCCGATGCGCTCCTGCACCACTGTTCAGCGTTAGTCCACACAACGAAGTCGTGTCACCAAAATTGTCCCTCGGTTCCTGCAACGTCACCCAGCGGGTACCCTGAGGGTTGACGAAAGAGGGTGAATCGGGCCATGCGATCGGTCTCCATCTCATCTCCAAAGCTTGGAGGTAACTGCCTGCATTGAGCGTGAATACGCCCGAGTTCACGGCCTCATTGCCGTCTCCAATCCGAGTAGAACCCAACGCACCCTCATGCAAACCAAGCTTAGGTTCACCAACGATATGCCAGGTACCTTCAACATGTGCCCCACGAGAGAAAATTACGTTTTCATCCCCAAACTGGAACACATCCCCCTCAATGGACCCACACACATAAGGTCTTTGCAATACAAACACTTGAGCAACAACCGTTATAGCATGAAACAGCAGAACGAAGACGATAAATCGGCGATACAAATGAGCTATCATAACAGCAACAGGAATAAATAAACGGCGACAGGCAATAACCGTATCAAACGGTTTGCAATCTATATTTTCCAAAACAAGATATGCTTCTTGCACGCGCTTACTGCTGCTGATACCTCACCGGTAGTCAAAGAGAGGACCTGACACAGTGCTGGATATCTACTTCCCTCATCGAAGGCCGCTACCGGATGCGCAACGGACGCAAAACTCCTTTCCGCTGGGCCAGCGTAGCCCTCATGATCACGCCTCCGGCTGATTCCGCCGAGAAAGCGGAATCAGCATCACACGAGCCATTCGGCCCCCTACGCTGGCGCCGCTCCCGCGGCCAGGGCAGGCGCCTGAAGACCCAGTTGCGCGGCGAGCGCGCGTAGATCACGGCCCGAGGCAGGCAGACTGGGCAGCAGGCGGTCGGCGAGATCGGCAATCCAGGGCGGAGTCTTGGGACCAGCTTCCAGACCAGCGTCGAGCCCCTGTAGCTGGCGCCATTCGTCGGTGAAAGACTTGTTGTAATCCTCCAGCGCTTCCAATTGATGGCGCCGCGCCGCATCTGTCAGGAGACAGGCAAGGTGCTCGGCTTCGCGAAAGCCCACGTTCATGCTCTGGATACCGGCGGGCAAGGTGAGGTGGGCGGCATCCCCCACGAGCCAGACACGGTCTTGCCCAAACCGGCTGGCGAGGCGTTTTTCGAAGCGCACCGCGATGCTCCAGCGGATGTAGCCGACGCTCCCGGCCTCAAACCATGGCGCGCGCTCCCGGATCAACCGCAACAGCAGGTCGTGTTCGAATTTCGGAAAGCGGCCGCTCCCGATCTCGACGAGCTCGTGGTCCTTTTCCCGTGAATATACGGAGGCCTCGAACTCCTGCAGTTGCCAGCTCCACCGCTGCAGACCTCCGGGTAAAGGCCAAAGCACATTCGTCGTCCGGTCGTCCAAAACCAGGTGCGCCTGATCAGAAGGCGCGCAGCGGGATTGAAACTCGAAGACAGCGTAATGCTGCGATGGGCTTGAAGCCGGGAAGTCCACACGAGACTGCAGGCGCACTAGTGAGTGGTTACCGTCTGCCCCGATCAGAAATCCGAAGCGGCCATCGTAGGTATCCTGCACCATCCGCTCGAGATGGGCCAGCGCGTAACCCGTCCCGTATTGGCTCAGGCGGTCGACCTGGACGTCGACGCCGTCGGAGTCTTGTTGAAAACGCGCTAGTCGATGATTCCACAGAACCTCAATATGACGGTCCTGCAGAGCCGCGACCAAATGGCGTTCCAGTACGTCCTGTTGGATAATGGCCAGAAACGGATACCGTCGGTCCAACTGGCTCAAATCGATCATCGCAGTGTGTTCACCGCTTGCGTGCAACATCAGCCGGGACACGCGCGTGGCGGACGCCAGCACTGGAGCCGCCAGCCCGAGCTGATCCAGTAACTCCAGCGACTCCGGGTGGAGCGCCAGCGCATAACTGTGGGAGGCCGGAGCGGCGGCGGATTCCACCACACGCACGGAAAGCCCTTCTTGGGCCAGCCGCAAGGCCATGAACATCCCCACCGGCCCGGCACCGGCTACAAGCACATCAGCACCTTTCAGTTTCATGGGAAGCTCCTGTTTTGGGGTTTATCGAACTTGTTTCCCTAACGCATTGAGTATAGCGTGTTCAACGTAGGTCGTCGAGAGCTTTCCGAAGGTCAGGTAGAATTCGGAAAAATACTATGCGTGTGCTCCCGGAGACCTTCACTGTTCCAAGAGCTAGCCGCAAACCGGGACGCGCGGAGCAACCAGGCTGTCGGATTGCTCACGAACTGGTGCCGATTGGGCCTTGATCAAGACGATCCGCGGCGATGGAGCGCAGCCGCCTCGTGCACCATCGCCCGGTAGGCCTGCTCCAGGTTCGGAACAAACTGACGTGGGTCTCCCAACGGTGCCCGGCGCATCCGCTCACGCAATGAAGTCCGCCAATCTACGCGGGTATCGACGGCGTCCGCCAGCCGCCGGGCAGCGGCGATAAACTCCGGACGATCCGCCGCTATACATTCCTGCAGGTCGACCTGGGTCAACAGGCTGGCGCTGACGCGCGCGCTGTGGCGTTGCCCCAACAAGGTGAGCACCGGCACGCCCATCCACAACGCTTCGAGCGTGGTCGTTGTGCCGTTGCAGGGAAAGGGATCGAGCGCGATGTCGACGCGCGCGTACAGCGCCAGGTGATCCTGCGGATTGGCCGTCCCAGGCAGTGCTTCGATGCGCGCAGGGTCGATCCCGTGCGCCTGAAAACGCGCACACACCCGCTGACGGGTGGATTCATTCGCCAGCGTCACCGCCTTCAGCAACAGGCGACTTTCGGGCTGATCGCGCAGGAGATCCGCCCATAATGCGACGACCTCGTCGTTGAGCTTTGCCAAGTGATTGAAGCAGCCGAAAGTAACATACCCCTGCTCCACCGACGGCGGAGGTGACGGCTCGGGCGCCTCCGCGGCAGGACGAAAACAGTGAAAGCCCGGCTGCAGACGCCAGAGCTTTTCCGAACTGGCCGCCTCGGTACCGGGCGGCTCGCAGATGGCGTCGGTAAAGCGGTAGTCGAGTGCATCGAGCCCGGTCGTGCCGTTATAGCCGATCAAATGGGCTTGCACCGGAGCCGGCCGTGGAGCGAAAAGCTGGGGGCGACAGCCGCCGAAAAAGCCGCTGGTGTCGATCAATAAGTCCAGCTCGTCCCGGCGTATCATGGCCACCGCCTGCTGATCCGGACGACGTGTCAGGTCGCGCCAGTGATCGGCGAGCTCCCGGTAGCGCTCCGTCATGGCATCCGGCAGATGCGTGTCGCTATAGAGAAACACCTCGAACGTTTCCCGATCGTGCTGTTCGAGAATCGGCGGTAAAAAATGCGCCATTGAATGGCGGCGGAAGTCGGGAGAATAGTAGCCGATGCGGAAGCGGCCAGACTCTCGCTTCATAGTCCGAGCAGACCGGGGCGTAGCAGGCGCATAGCGCGCCTCCCAATCGACTCCACACTGGCGCAAATCGTCTGCCGTGACGTCCGGTACGTAGGCGAGGTTCAGCGCAAAGAGCAGCCCCGCCTGCCGCTGCCAGGGTCCAGGCTTGGATTCCGCGAGCTCAAAGGCCGCCAAGCCCTCCTCCACTTCTCCCATGCCCACGCAGGCGCGGGCATAAGCCAACAACAGCAGCGGATCCTCCGGCTTGAGCGTAAGCGCGGCCTCAGTCAACTGGTGGGCCTCGTCCACCCGTCCCCCGAGGAGGAAGTGCTCGGCCAACGCGATTTGTGCAGGACGGTAGTCCGCCTGCTGAGCCAGGACCTGCTGCAGGCAATGCTCCGCGGCATCCCACTGGCGCTGCTGCTGCAGCGTGCCGGCAATCTGAGTCAGGCGCTTCCAGTCTTTAGCCTTCAGCGCCCTTTGGGCGGCCCGGAGCGTCGGATGCTCCGAGCCCGTTGCCTTCGATGAACTCACCTAGGCCTCATGCTTGAGCGCACTGCGCTGGCGACGCCGATAGCCGACGGCTCCCAGCAGGGCGACACCGCCCAAAATCGCGGCGTAGGTGCTGGGCTCAGGCACTACGCCCGCCGCAACCGGTCCCACCGTTACCGCCTCGTTGTCGCCCCCGAATGCGTAGCCGATCAACTCGATCTCATAGACCCCGATCGACTGCATTTCCAAATACCCGTAATAGGCCTCGTCACTGCCGGCGCCTTGGTTGGTAAAACTGAATCCGACGTAGAAAGGTTCCGATTCCGCTACCGTGCCGAAATAAAGATAGTTTGATTCATAGCTCAAGCTGCTGTCTACCACATCTCCCTCCGAGAGAAAGCTGCCATAGAGGCTGCTGCCCGCGGCGCCCGTATTGTAACCGAGAATGTTGTAGTTACAGATGGCAGCTGCGATTGGATAAGTCTCGCTCGTAGTACCGGAGCCTGTCGCGATCGCTCCAGTAAGCGGGTTTATGCTAATGGCCATGCCGGTGATACCCGGCGTCAGGTCATAGGTGATGGCAGCTTGAGCGGAACTGGCGATGGCGCCCAGGGCCAGAGCAGCGGCAGTGGCAGCAGGAGCGCGCAGACGTTGCTTGCGCGCGGTGAGACGGTCACGGTAGTTAGCAGTGGTAGACATAAGGTATATCCTTTGCCCTAATAAGGATTCCGCGGCAAGCTTTACCGAAATAATTGCGGCATAACGCTATTGGCAGGTAGATCAATACCCATAGCGAACCGCTACATAAATATTCCGGTTTTCGACGAACTGGCCGAAAAAGCTGTCTTCATCGCGCCCTAAAAAGATATTCGCCCCACCACTGATCTGCCAATGGTCGTCGAGTTGATAACGGATGCTGGGGCGCAGGTAAGCGTCCTCATCGGTAGGCGAGTAAAAGGCGAAAAGACCGAGGCGCAGGTTCTGGTTCAGGGCCAGCTTCGTCAGCTGCACCGTCAATACGTGACGATCCTCGTCTCGCGCGGCGGCTCCAGACGGCAAACTCCGGCGGTAGGCCCCGTAATCCACCATATGCTCCACATACCACTGCAGGGAGCCCGTCAATTCTTTGGCTAGCTCATGCTCATAGCCTATCAGATAGCGAAACTCCGAATTGCGCACCCAGGGGTCATGTCCCTCGTGATCGTCCGAGCTGTCGTAGTAACCAAACTCGGCCTTGGCAATGCCGCCCCCCAGGGGTTGTCGCCAGCTGGCCCCGACCACCCGCAGGTCCGGAAACGTCGCCTCACCGAAGACGTTTTGACCGGCCGGGCTTTTCCAGGCCCCCACATAACCATAGGCCGCAACTTCGGCATCGCCCAACAGGCGGTGGATGCGGACGGCCAGCTCGCCTTGCCCCGGTAAAGGCGCGCGCACCTCCGCATCTTCTCCGGCAATGCGCCCGAGCGGATCGGCGTAATAGGAAAGCCGTTCGCCCGAGATGTAGCGATCGGGGGTAAAACGCGGCGTGTAGACCAGATCGACATTGGCCAGAGGGTTGTAATAGGCCACCCGCAACGCGTCCGCCGGCGCCTTGAGGTAAACGTCGTCGCGCCCGAGAAAGAAAGCCCGCCAGTCTTTGGGAAACAAATCGTTGATGAAGAGGAAGTCGCCCGTCCCCCACGTGCTGACCTGACGCCCGAGTTGGACGTCCAGACCGTTGAGCGGCTGAAAATGAGCGGAGAGTTCGCGCACATCCAACCAGCCCTCACCTCGTCGCAAATCCACCGCCTGGGTCGGTGCCAGCGGATCGGCCAGAAAGTCGAGTGTCGCGCGCAGATCGACGGCGCGGAGCGTGGTATTGGCGTCAACCTGTACCCGGGCTTCCGCGATCGGCAGATCCGGGTCCACCGGATTATCCTGCAACCAGGCCCCCACCCTCATCTCTGCAAAACCGCGCCAAGTGACTTGGTCCGCCCAACTTGTCTGCGCCTGTGTCGTCAGCGCCGACGGTCGTTCGGGCGTATCTCCAAGCCCGGACGGCAGCGCTGGCTCGCCCTCCTGCAATCCTTCCGGTAACGAAGGTTCGCCCGTTTCTTCCAATCCTGCGGGCAAGGAGGGCTCGGCCACCGACCCCAACCCAGGTGGCAGCTCCGGTTCCTGACCGAGCAGCAAACTGGAGAGGCCGACCAGGGTCAGACCAAGAGAACGGATTTTCATGAAAACATTCATGGTTCGCCCCTCGACCAACGGCGGTTACTGGCCCAGGAGCTCCCGGGGCGGATTGCGCAGGAAGCGCTCGGTGAAAAGTTCATCTTCCAAGCCGAGGTTATATTGCACCCTGGGATAGCGGAGGGTCGTGGAGCCCCCGCGCTCCTGATCGGCCATTTTGGATTCGGTGACGGTCGGGATGCCCTCGATCGTCTCCACCTTCAGCGCCTGATAGGTCCGGTAGACCTTGCCTTGCGCGTTCAGGTATTCGGTTTTGACCGGCAGGAACGTCGTACGGTGGATCCACGTCTTGTAGCTGGCAAACTCGACGCTGTCGGGTTCCTTGGGCGTGCTCTGCAGGACGTAGTAGTTGTCGGTGGTCTCGACCAGCTCGTGATGATCCTCCGTCGGTGAGCGACCGGAAACGTCTTCGTAGTAGAAGTGGCTGCCGACAAAGCTCGTACGTTCGTCACTGGCGGCAATCCGCCGCACCAGATCCAGCGCAGGCAAGTAGAGCCAGCGATCGTCCTGCCCGTCCGGGTGCTTCCAGACCAGAAAGGCGGTCTCTGAGACATCGGCTGGGCGATGAAAGAAGACGTAGAACTTCTGATCGCCCAGATCCTCCACGTCGCGGCGCAGGATGGTCAGTTCGCGCACCCGTTCACGCCCTTGGCGGTCCGTGATGCGCATTTCCACCTGGGCGCGGCCGTCATCGCCCTTGTAGTAAGAAGCTTCGGCGGCCTTGTTGGCGACCTCCTGCGCGGTGATGGCCGAAAGCTGAATGGCGCTTGCGAGCAGGCTGAACAAAAGAAGGAATGGTTTCATGACAACTGCGGGAATGAGTTAGGCGCGGTTTTCGGGAAAGAACCGCTTTTCGAAAAGGGTGAGGATGGAGGGCAGGATCAGCAGGGTCACCAGACCGGCCACCAGGAGGATCGCAGAGATCAGCACCCCGACTGTCTGGTAAGGCACCAGCGGAGCCAGGATCAGCGGTGTAAAGCCGATGCCGATCACGATGATGTTGCGGGCGATCGCACGACCGGGCTCCGTGAACATCGCGGGCAAGGTCGCCGCCCAACTACCTCGCTGGCGCTGGAGCTCCCGGCTACGAGCGAGGAAGTGGATCGCGTAGTCGACCGCCAACCCGAGGCTCAGAGACGAAAGGACTGCCACCGGCATGTCGTAGTCTTTACCGACCAAGCCGATCACCCCGTAGATCAGGGCAATGGTGAGCGTCAGCGGCACCATCGCGAGCAGCCCCCACAACGGCGAACGGAAGAGCACCATCATCAGGACCAGCACGACGGCGAAGGACGAGAGCAACGAGCCCAACATCCCGGCGACCATCTTCTCCTGCCAGATCACGTTGATGTAGGTGAGACCAAACCAGTCATGCTGCACCTGGCCCGGCAGCGGATGCGCTTGCAGATAGGCGTTGGCGGCGGCGACCACGCTGCTCATCTCGCGGTTGTCGCCGCTGTTGAGTTGCAACCAGACCACGGCCTTGTCGTAGGTTGGGGTGACAAAGTGGAAAAGGTCGCCCGGACGGTGGCTACTCTCATAGGTCAACAAGGTTTGCGCGACGGCGCGACTGCTCCCCGGGATGCGAAAATACGCTTCGTCTCCCTCCATCATTTCGCGGTAGACCGTCTGCACCACCCCGGTAATCGAAGTCGTTTTGCCCACATTCGCGTTCTGTTCCAGATGGGCCTGCAGACCGTTCAATGCCTCGAGCAGCGCCGGGTCCTTGAATGCGTTTTCCTGCCCCGCGTCCAAGAGCAGGTAGGCGGGATACGTGCCGGAAAAGCGCTCGTTGAGGACCGCGTCCGCCACGCGAATGCGGTGACTGGGCTCGAACCACTTCACGGGGTTGTCATTGATCTGAATGCGGCTGATGCCATAGCCCGCCACCCCGAGCAGCACCAGCGAACACACCAGAATCGCCCGGGGACGATGGCCCGCGAGGGAAGCGATCAGCCTGAGCACGCCCGTGGCCTCATCGTCGTCGCCTTCGTGACGATGGCCGAAGTTCTGCAGCGACTTCTCCGGCAGGAACGTCAGGTAAGCCGGAACGAAGGTGACGGTCAGCACCCAGGCCACCATCACCCCCAGCGCGATGAAACCACCGAAGACGCGCACCGGAGGAATCGGCGTCATCATCAGCGAAGCAAAGCCCGCTACAGTCGTGACCGTCGTGAAGAACATCGGCCACCACAGTTCACTCATCACAGCGCGGATCGTCGCCCGCTTGTCCTGCAGCTTGGGGTAGCGATCGTAAAATTCCGACAGGATGTGCACCGCATCCAGCACCGCGATCGGCATGATGAAGATCGGGATCATCGACGACATGATGTGGACCGTATTGCCCGTCGCGATGAGGGCACCCATGGTGATTACAACCGACATCAACGCCACGAGCATGGGAGAAACGATCAGCGTCAGGCGCTTGAAGAAATAGAGCATCAACAGGAAGATCAGCCCCATCGCGATCGGAGCGCTGATCGCCATCTGCAAAAACATCTGGACCCCAAACGTATCGTTGGCGACCGGCAGGCCCGTGATGTGGTATTTCTCACCGCCACTGCGCTCGAACGTTTCGATCTCATCCATGAGAGCGCGAGAAATGCGGTAGCTCTGATCCTTGCTCGTGATGGGGATGAAGAGCATCAGGCTCTTGCCCGCATCGTCGACGATCGCTCCGCGCATCATGGGCAACCGCAGCATCGCGTCGCGCACTGCCAACGCCTCCGCATCCGTCTCAGGAGGCTTGGGCATCAGCCAGCTGAAGGACACCGCGCCCAGCCCCGCCTGCTCGATGTTGTCGACCGTCGAGGGCGCGATGATTTCCGGCGCGACAACTCCATCGAGTGTTTTAGCGAACTCCGTCAGTCGGTAGACGTTGTCCAGTGTCTGCGCATTGAACACGCCCTGAGGATTCTCATCGTTGACGACCCCGAGCACGATTTGCTCGTAAAGCTCAAACTCTGCCTTCTCCTCCCGGTGCAAAACGCGGGCGGGATTGTCATGCGAAAGCATGTTCTCCGGGTCGGTGTCGACCTGGACACCGTGCAGGGCCGGAAAACGTTCGGGGAAGACACTGGGCAACGTGGCCAGGAGGAGCATCGACAGCGTGAGCAGGGCGCTTACGCCCGTGACCAGACGGGGGCGGCGGATTGCCAGATTAACGAGGGAGTTCATGGCTTTATGTTACACTTGTATAATCGTCAAAACTTGCAAATGTTCAGTAAAAAGTAAAGCGGGACTAATCCTCGCGCTCGCTCATCCCCTCACGCACCAGTCGGATGGCTTCGAGAAACTTCGTGTTCTGGACGAAGTAGTAGACGTTCTTGCCGTCCTTGCGGCTGCCCAGACATCCCTTGTCCCGCATCAACCGCAAATGCTGCGAAACCAGTGGCATGGCGTAGTCGAGGATCTCGGCAATCTCACCCACCGTCAGCTCGCGTTCCCCCAGCAGCAGCATGATCTGCAGGCGGATGGGCGACGAGAACACGCCGCAGAACTGCGCCTGGCGCTCCGCTAGCCGGCGATCATAAACAGGCGTCGTTTTGGTGGTCATCATCCATGATTATTGCACACTTAAGAACATATGCAAGTGTATAATGGATCCATCGGCTCTCTAGTGAATGTCTTACGCGTCTGCCGTTACGCCGGCGTAGATCTCCATAAGCTGAGTACAATGGCTTTCAACGGAAAGCGGGTACTGCCAATAGTGCTCATAGGCCGCTTGCCGTAAAGCCTCCCCTTCTTCCAGGGCGCGCTCGATCGCTGCTATGAGCGCCGTCACCTCTCCGCGTTCGAAGTGCAGGCCCGTCACGCCATGCTCCACAAACTCCGTTGTCGCTATATCCGTGGGGACGACAACGGGACATCCCAACGCCATCGCCTCGAGTGCAGTAAGCCCCGCCGTCTCATACCAAACGGAGGAGAAGGCCAGACACCCGGCAGTGCGCAGAAACTCCCAAACGAAGCTCTGGGGCTGCCACCCCCGGTAGTCGTGCTCCGGGTATTGCTGCTTGAGCCCCTCGAGGGCCGGGCCGGTGCCGATAAACGTCACCACACGCCCCAACCTGCGCCCAGCTTCAGCCAGCAGATGGCACCCTTTTTCCGGAGAGATGCGGCCGACAAACGTGATAGGGCCCTCCGGGCTCCAGGGCGCCAACGGAAACCGTTGCACACTCATGGGTGAGTCCACCACCCACGGCTTTGCGTCCGGCAGTAGCGGCTGCAACTTCTCCTGGGTAAAACGCGAGGGGTAGAGAATCGCCCGCAGCTGCCCGGCCCGCTTCAGGATCGCATTCTGATAGGCGGAACGCGCGGCACGCCAGACCTTGTGCGGATACGAACGGCTGTCGCAGTGTGTCGCCAGGCAGCTGACGCCAAGCGGTTTCAAGTGGCAGACCTGCTGCGCTGGATATTGATAGAAGGCCCCATTGGGACAGGCGGGGAAGTAATCGTGCGCGGTAAAGACCCAAGGCAGACCGCTCGCTTCGATGGCCGCGATGGCCGACGGTGAAAGCACCTTTACCCAGCCGTGAAGATGAATCAGCGCCGGACCCTGCGGCTCCAACTCCCTCAAAATAGCCTCCAGCCGCTGCTGTACCGACCGATCCCTGACGCCTTCCGCAGCGGCCGCCAACCGGTCCGGCCGATCGAGAAAGGCAGTGCGTCCCAGCTTGACCACCTCAATGCGCGGATGTGCCTCCAGCCTCACATCCACCTCGTCCGTGCCGGAAATAAAGGTCAACCACCCCACCCGATCCGCCATTCCCAGCGCACTCTCTACCGCTACATAAGCGAGCCCCCCGTTAATGACGCCGGTATCGGTGATGACGATGAGGTGCAGAGACGACATGGGAAGCTGAGCGACAGGAGAAAACGGTTGCCGAGCAGGGCTTCTCGGCGAGAAAGGTGCTTCTCACGATCCCTTTGCTGAAGCAAGTCCAAAGGCCGAGAACGCCCTTCGTCAAAGTAATGAGAAAAGCCGCCCCTATCTAAACCGACCCCCTCGAATGCCGATTATAAGTTAAACACAAACCCTATATGATGCCCTTTCCTCCACAATTCTGGGATCGTCTGATCCCCCTGCGGAGGCCACCGGTAAAACCCTTCAACCCCCACCCGGGCGAGAATGCTGAACAGCTGCGCTGGGTGCCGGTAAGGACCGTTGACCCTCGCGGACGCACTGCCGGATTGCAAAAATTCCAATCCGCGTTTTACCACCGAGAAGACTGATTGGTCTGGAAGGTTGCCAAACCAGCCTTCCCGCCCCACGATCCTGAGCATGCAGAAGCGACGCCTAGGATCCTCTGGAATCACCGTCTCCGAAATTTGCCTCGGCACCATGACCTTCGGGTCCAGCTGTGATGAAGCTGAAGCCCGCCGTATCATGGACCGCGCCTACGACGCCGGCATCGATTTCTTCGATACGGCGGAGATGTATCCGGTGCCGCCGGATGCCAAGTATGTCCACCAGACCGAAGAAATCGTCGGCCGCTGGTTGAAGGAAAAGCCGCGCGAATCCCTCATCATTGCCACCAAGGTAGCCGGAGCCGCCCATGCCTGGTTTGAGCCGCCGGTCCGTCACGGCAAGACAACGCTCGACCGTCACAGCATCCGCACGGCCATCGAGGGCAGCCTGCGCCGTCTGCAAACCGACTATATAGACCTCTACCAGACGCACTGGCCGGACCACGATTTTGGCTACGAGGAAACGCTGGAAGCCCTGCACGAGCTCCATGAAGAAGGCAAGGTGCGCGTCATCGGCAGCAGCAACGAAAATGCCTGGGGCGCCATGAAAGCGCTGCAGGTCGCGCGGGAACAAGGCTTTCGCCGCTATGAGACGATCCAGAACAATTTCTCGATCCTCAACCGCCGCTTCGAAGATAGCTTGGCCGAGATCTGCCGCCGTGAAGGCATGAGCTGCCTGCCCTATTCGCCGCTCGGCGGCGGTGTCGTCTCCGGCAAGTACAACCAGTCGCAGTTGCCGGAAAATGCCCGCTTTTCGCGCTACCTCAACGCCGGTGAGCGGCAGCAGACCATGGCCCGGCGCTTCGTCAACGAACGCAGCCTGAGTACGACCGCCGAGCTGATGGAACTGGCCAAGGAACTCGATCTTGATCCCGTCACCCTCGCCCTCGCCTGGAGCAAGCAGCACGACTGGGTCGCCTCCACCATCGTGGGCGCCAACACGGTCGAACAACTCGAGCCCTCCCTCAAGGCGGCCGAGGTGAAGCTCTCGGACGAGACACTGGAGCGCATCGACGCGATCACGAAACGCCACCCCTACCCGATGGGCTAACCGCCAACGCGGGAATTCTCCATGGAAGGCCCCGATCCCTGCGATCCGCATCCGATGCGGGAATTCCCGCAGGTTTGCTACATCAAGAATACCGTCCGCAATCCCCAGATCATCATCGGTGACTACACCTATTATGATGATCCGGAGGATTCGGAAAACTTCGAACGGAACGTGCTCTACCTCTTTCCGTTCATCGGAGACCGCCTGATCATCGGCAAGTTTTGCGCCATCGCGCGCGGCGTAAAGTTCATCATGAACGGCGCCAATCACAAGATGTCAGGCATCTCCACCTACCCCTTCCAGATTTTCGGGCAAGGCTGGGAAAAAGTCATGCCCCGCCTCGAGGATCTGCCCGACAAGGGCGACACCATCATCGGCAACGATGTCTGGCTGGGTTACAACGTGCTGATCATGCCCGGCGTGAAGATCGGCGATGGGGCCATCATCGCGGCCGGCTCTGTGGTGACGCAGGATGTGCCCGCCTACACCATCGCTGGCGGCAACCCAGCCAAACCGATTCGCTCACGCTTCCCCGAAGAGACCGCCCGGCGTCTGCAACAGATCGCCTGGTGGGACTGGCCGGTGGAGAAGATAACGCGTCACCTGGAAGCGATAGTGGGCGCCGACCTCGCCGCACTTGAAGCCTGCGCCGAAGGCATCGGTACATAAAAAGGGCCCTCCGCCTGTGCCGTGAAGAAAAACGAGCTCATTTCCTATGTTGTGTTATAGGTGGGTGCTCTGCGCACGAGCCTCTGTCTTCCGGTTGGCGGCATGACATCGACCCGCGGCGTTGAGCTCCCTTAGTAAGGTTATCAGGGAAGAGCGCTTCGTGAATCTTCCGAACACCGCAGAGGGCCTCAAAAGGAAACGAGAACATACGCGAACGGCCCGAGACGTCAATACGCCGTTTCAAAGAAACCATGCAGATGCATGAATCTGCAAAGCGGGGTTGAGCTCGCTTGCGCCAGCGGGCAAAATCCTCCACATTAGCACGATGGCTGACACGCCCTCCCCTCAAGAACAACCCGAATCCGGCAAGCGCAAAGACTACTTCCCCCTGCCATGGGTGCTGATCTCTATCTTGCTCTACATCCTGTTTCAGACGGCGTATCTGCTCTTTTTCAGCGAACGCTGATGCGCACCCCAGGAAGTCGTTACCAGGCTTCCCTCAGTCTTTGCTGCGATCGACGCGATGCTCATGCGCCAGAGAGAGATGCGCGAAAACGGAGGAACTGAAGATTCTTCAAAATAGCGCTTGACCGAAAGAGCCTCGTGCGCATGATTTTAATTTTTCCAGCACGGCAAATGCCGTCGCTTTCGTTCTTGCTCAGGTGGTGGAATTGGTAGACACGCTGTCTTCAGGCGGCAGTGCTTCACGGCGTGCGGGTTCGAGTCCCGCCCTGAGCACCATTTTACAGCAAATGTGCAACTCGCTTATCCAGAGGTGCTAAATCGCATTCTGACGTTGCGCTTTCCGTTGTAACGGATATCACTTTTTTCTTATGCCTACAGAAGTGGCAGAGCGAGCGAACCGGGAACCGGTACACCAGCTATCGGTTTTCGCAGACAATAAGGTAGGACGCCTGAACGACCTCATCAGCAGGTTTGCCTCCCGTAACATCCACATTGCGGCGTTGAGCCAGGTCGATTCAACCGAGTGTTCGATCATGCGGCTCATCGTGAACTACCCGGATGACGCGCGCGCGCTGTTGGAGGAGTTCAACTATACCTACAGCGTCACGCCTGTTCTGGCGGTAGAACTGCTCTCAGCCGATGCTCTGCGCGAAGTAACGTGCGCCTTGGTCGAAGCCGAGATCAATATCCACTATCTTTACGCTTTCCTGACCCGCCCCCTCGAGCGCACGGCATTGGCAATGCACGTAGAGGACATGGATCTTGCCGCCCAGGTTCTGATTTCCAAGGGGCTGAAGGTGCTCGATCAACAGGACATCGCACGCTAGCGATTGCCCTTCTTCACCCGCTCAAAAGCATCTAGCGCGCGCTGCCTGCCCTTCCGGTGGTCGATGATCGGCCAGGGATAATGCTCGCCCAGCTCGACGCCGGCATATTCCAGCACATTCGCGGGAGCGGTCCAAGGTGCCTGCAAATACTTGTTGGGAAGCTTCGCCAGCTCCGGAACCCAGCGACGAATATAGGCCCCCTCCGGATCGAACTTCTCCGCCTGCGTCATCGGATTGAAAATCCTGAAGTAGGGAGCGGCATCGGCGCCAGAGCCCGCCACCCACTGCCAACCGAGCACGTTGGAGGCCAGATCTGCGTCCACCAAAGTGTCCCAGAACCAGGCCTCCCCCTCCTGCCAGCCAATCAGGAGGTGCTTGACCAACAGGGAGCCGACCACCATGCGCACACGATTGTGCATCCAGCCCGTCTGCCAAAGCTGACGCATTCCGGCATCAACAATGGGGTAACCCGTCTGGCCTTTTTGCCACGCCTGCAACGACTTTGGATCGTCTACCCAAGGGAACTCGCGGAAACGCTCATTGAGCGACTCCCTGGGCGTCTTCGGAAAATGATAGAGGATATGGTAGCCGAACTCCCGCCAGATCAATTCCTTCAAAAAGGTGTGGCCGCCACCTTTCTCCGCCCGTTTACCCAAGGCAGCCACCACTTCACGCGGACCCAGCTGGCCATGGTGCAAATACGGCGATAGCCGGGACGTTCCATCTTCTCCCGGCAGATTCCGCTGCTGCTCGTAATGAGCCGCGTCACGCTCCACAAAGCGCTGCATCCGCTCAATGCCCCCTTTCCGGGTAGGATTCCACGCGTCATAGAATCCACGGTCCCAAGGTATCTTCGGCAACAATGCCAGTTGCTCCAACTCCAGGCTCGCCGGCCACTTGTTCGGCCCGATCGCAGTCTCCACGGGGACTTGCACTGGATCCGGCAAAGGATGCGACAGCACTTCTTTGCTGTAAGGCGTATAGACCTTGTAAGGCCCCCCACCCTGCTTCGCCACCCGCCAAGGTTCGACCAACAGGCTAGAATTAAAAGACTCGACCGCGAAACCGTCGTCCTGGAGCTGTGATTTCAAGCGACTGTCCCGCTGAATCGTCTGCGGCTCGTAGCGTCGATTCCAGTAGATACGTAGCGCCCCGGTCTCTTTGGCCACCTCGCGCAGGGCCTTTTCCGTCGGTCCTTGCCGGATGATCAACCGCAGGCTGTAGTGCTGGAGCTGTTGGGCCAGATCCGCCAGCGCATGGTGCAGCCACCACTTCGACGCCCCACCTACCGGGCGATCCTTCTCCTCCTCCGGCGCCCAGATATAAAGGGGCACGATATTCCTTGCCTGCTCGAGCGCAGCCGCCAGTGCGGCGTTATCGTGCAATCGCAAATCCTGGCGGAACCATACAATCGTCGGAGAAGACATCGATACAAGAATAGGACACGCGAAGTCCAACGACCAGCTCTCGACAAAAAAGCCGCTCATCAGGCAGATGAACGGCGAAAAGGGAAAGTCCAGCGGTTTACGGCCGCCGACGCTTTGGGGCTAGACTTCTTGCGTGACGAGCGAAGCGGCCTTCTCGCGTGCAGCTTCCGCCAACGGCGTGCTCAGGTAGCGCTCTGAGGGACTGCAGCCGACCGTCACAATGGTCTTGCCAGCATTCTCCGGACGCTTTGCCAATTCCAGCGCCGACCAGAGGTTCGCACCGGAGGAAATGCCCAGCGGCAAGCCGTCCATAATCGAAGCCTGTCGGGCCGTGTCGAAGGCGACTTCGTTGCTCACCTTGATTACTTCGTCGATAATGTTGACGTTCAGGTTACCGGGGATGAAACCGGCACCGATGCCCTGAATCTTGTGCGGGCCCGGCTGGCCGCCACTGATCACGGGGCTATTCTCCGGCTCGACCGCCACGGTCTTCACGCCCGGCTTGCGCTCCTTGAGCACCTCGGACACGCCGGTGATCGTGCCACCGGTCCCAACGCCAGCGACAAAGATATCCACCTTGCCCTCGGTCGCGCTCCAGATTTCCTCGGCCGTCGTGCGGCGGTGAACTTCCGGATTGGCCGGGTTGTCGAACTGGCTCGGCATAAATGCCTGATCACCCTCACTTGCGAGGATCTCCTTGGCCTTCGCGATCGCGCCGGGCATCCCCTTGGGGCCGGGCGTGAGAATGATTTCCGCGCCGAGCAGCGTCAGCAGAATGCGACGCTCCATCGACATCGTCTCGGGCATCGTCAGCACGCATTTGTAGCCCTTGGCGGCACAAACGAACGCGAGCGCGATGCCTGTATTACCCGAGGTCGGTTCGACGACGAGGCTGTTCGGCTTCAGACGGCCGTCCTTCTCCGCCGTCTCGATCATCGCCATGCCGATGCGGTCTTTCACGCTGTTAAGCGGATTGAACCACTCGGCCTTGATGTAGACGTCCGCCTCCAAGCCGGCGGCTATCCGATTAACCTTGATCAGCGGGGTATTCCCGACCGTGCGAATGATGTTATCTGCGCGCAGAGCCATGATAAAGTGGGGTTAATTGAGTATTTCGCCTAACACACTAAACTAAAAACGAAAAGGCGCAACTCCTTTTCGATACAGGGGTAGAAAAAGAGCCGGCCACGGGAGTGTGACCGGCTCATCAAAGGCGCTTTTGCGGCTGGGATCAACCGTCGATCGGATAAAGCTCGTCCAGTTGATCCTGGGACCACTGTTCGGACTGATCGCTCGTTTCATCACGAACTTCGGCCACCATGTCTTCGGTCACCGGATCCGACTCGTTGCCAAAATCAGGCGTACTACGCACGTAGGTCAGGACTGCAGCGATCTGCTGGTCGCGCAAACGGCCAAACGGAGTCATGGCGTTATTGTAGGTTTCACCATTGACGTGAACCTCACCCGCCAGACCGTGCAGCACAATCGCGATCAGACGCTTCGGGTTACCCTGAACCCACTCCGAACCCGCGAGGGGCGGATAGACACCTGGTTGGCCCTGACCGTCCTGTTGGTGGCAAGCCACGCAGTTCTGCGAAAAAGTCCGCTTGCCCAAGGCCATCATGTCGACCTCCTTTGGTCCCTCATCTGCGACGGCATTGGCGGCCCGATCCTCGTTATAATGGAACGGATCAAACTCGAACGTGTATTTGGCGAGATAGAGTCCGGCCCACACGCAAAGGAACATAACCAGGACCGTCAGCGCCAGAGGCAGCGGAGCGAAGTTCTCCGACGGCTCCGGGCGCTCCCGCATCAACTGATCGTGCACACGCTGCATCCGGGCATCCTCAAAACGGTTGCCTTCGAATGTTTCGCGCGGGTTGCCGTCCGGCGGATATTGCTTGCGAATGTCGTCGCTCATGCGGCTTTACTGCTCAAATTTAGCTTCGGGAAGTTCGTAGTCCTGCCTCAGGCTCAGCAAGTAGGCGACCAGATCGCGGGCGCGCTGGGTCGGAACGAGTTCATAGCCCTCATCCAGAGCCCAGTCACCCGGCAATGTGATAGCGTCATCACTCGGCCCCGTGACATCGGAAATCTTCTGCTTTTCAAAAAGAAATCCGTAGGGGGGCATGATCGAGTAAGGGGACGTGATCTTCGGGTTATAGAGGTGCTGGAACTGCCAATTGGCGTCGTAACGCAGGCCGACATTGGCCAGGTCCGGACCGGTGCGCATAGTGCCGAGCATTACGCGGTCTTCGAGGACGTAGTCGCGAGCCACCGATTGGCGCTGTCCCCAACCGCGGGCGATGTCCGAGCCGTAACCGGCGCGGCGCACCTGCTGGCTGTGGCAATAGAGGCAGCCCATTTGCTCATAAACCTCTTGCCCACGCAGCGCGCTACCCGACTTTACCTGCGGGTGCACAACGTCACCACTCATGTTGTTGCCCATCATCTCGGCCCCATTTTTGTCGTAGGTCACGCCTGAAATGGGCTCCTGAACATCATTGACCAAGGTCGATGTCGCAGGATCGAGATCCCGCAGCTGGACGTTGGACACGAGAACGATCCCGGTCCAGGAAAACGCGAGGGTAAAAAAGATACCCAGAAATAGTAGAGGTAAACTACGCATTGGCTTCAGCAGTTGGGCGCGTCAGCAGCGTGGGTTGACTCGGCTGGTCTGCCTTCGAAGGGCGGAAGAGCATCCAGACTACGTTGATAAAGAATGCAAAGTGGCCAATCGTGATCATGAACCCGGACACGGAGCGCAGCCAGTGCCACGGTACCCGAAACTCAACGATTTGCTGGAACGTGTATGCCACCGTCCCGTCTTGGGTTACCTGATTCATCATCTCGCCCACGATCCAGCCGCAGATCTGCAGCACGTTCACCATCAGCAAAATGCCGAGTGCCGTCATCCAGAAGTGGGTCTTGATCAGGAACGCGCTCGGCCACTCGCGATTGAGCAGGCGCGGTAGCATGTAATACATGCCACCAAACATGATCATGGTGTAGAACGCATACAGGCCGTGGTGCGCGTGGCCCACCGTGAAATCGGTAAAGTGGGTGCTCAGGTTCACATCGCGCAGGGCCATGGCAGAACCGATGAGGCTGACAATCGTGTAATTGATCGCGCCGAATACGATGAAGCGAATCGTGGGGCTGCGCCAACCCTGCCGGTGCAGGCCGACGACCGTCATGTGGTGATTGACCGCCACAACGACCACGGGGATGACCATCATCACACTGGCAACGGTGCCGGCGGAGATGACCCAGGCTGGCACCGGGCCGCCGATCAAGTGGTGAACTCCCGCCCAATTATAGAACAGGGCCAGCGTCCAGAAGCCGTAAACCGACAGGTAGTAGCTGTAAATGGGACGCCCCAGCACCTTGGGAATCAGATAATAGGCGGTGCCCAGGCCGAGAGGCGTCAACCACAGGCCGAGCACGTTGTGCGCAAACCACCAGTTGGTCAGCGATTGCACCACGCCTTTGGCCGGCTCGAAAACGAGCAGGATCTGAGCCGTGGTATACAGCCAGGGCAGCCAGAAGAATGCCGCGAGAATATACCATTGAGACACGTAAACGTGATCCGTCTGGCGCCAGCGGAAGGCGATGATGGCCCACACGCCGATCAGGGCGAAGGAAATCGCCAGCAGCGGCGTGACGTAGCCCGGCATCTCCAACCATTCGACGGCGACCATGTCCCCCTTCAGGATACCGATGATGCCACCGATAACCCCGAGGTTCCAGAACACAGCGCCAGCCATCAGAATGCGGGTATGCCGCACCCGTGTCCGGCACAAGCGGGCCATGATCCAAAGTCCGACCGCGAAGCCGGCATTGGTTGCCCAGCCGTAAATGACGCTGTTCAAGTGCGCTGAGCGCACTCGACCGAACGTAAAGATCTCGGTGTGGCCCAGGAAGCTCGGATTGGTGAATTTGATCGCGGTGAGGAGGGCAAACAGTGTGCCCACCATCAACCAAAGCACAGCGGCCACGACAAAAAACGTGCCGGGCGTGCGCATCGAGCGGTCCACTTCGCTCAAACGCGCCCTTAGCGCCTCCTGGCGCTCAGCGGTCGGGCTGAGTGAATCGAGCAATGTTGGAGATTGGCTGCTCATGGCAATAGGATGCTCGCACCGGGTGTCTTATCGCTCACCCGGGAAAAAGTCGGTTTGTTGGCCCTCGGGTTCTTCCTCATCGAAAATAACCCGTGAACCCTCTTCTAGATTGTTGAACTGGTTGTTTTTCTTGGCCCAGTAGAGTGCAAACGCTCCTCCGAAGAAGAAGAGCGTGGCAAAAATGACTGCAACGCCAAGGTATTCAAGCAAGGTCATTCGGTGGAATTGCCCTCCAGCTTTTGCTGATTGGTGGCTTGCAGCTCCGCGAGGGTGATCTCCTTGGCCCGGTCCAGCGGAACGCGCACCTTGTTGTTCGCCTGATCGGTCCACTGATAGTGGGTGGCCAGGTTGTTTTGAGCCGCGAAGACCTCACTCTTGATCTGGTAGCGCGCGTCGGCGCCCGCCTCGATCGAGTTCGTGCCGCCCCGCTCGCCCGAGAAGGCGATCAGGACAATGACGGCGAAAATGAGGATGACCCCTACCCAACCGATCGCAGAGAAAAGGACTTTGCGATCGGAAGGCTCCGGGTGATGAATGTCGCTGTGTGCGTTACTCATTGGGGTTCAAAGATTCGAGAATTCGCGGATCGCGGATCGGAATGGGACGATACTGGTTACTGCTCTTCAGGTAGGCCCAGAGGAAGATACAGCCGGTGCCCAGCCAGGTAAGAATGTCGACCGGCATGATGGAGAAGCCGCGCGTAAAGATCTCATGGTGCTCCCCGACCAACTCTTGCGGAAGGATGTTCCAGTAGAGGTCGATGAGGTGAAAGACCAGGATGTAGCTCGCCGCGGCGATAATCCGCCAGCCAAACTTGTTCGTATAGAACAGCAGCCAGAGGAAAGGCACGAAGAAGTAACCGTAAATCAGTAGGCGGCTGATGACAAACCAGCTGTTTTTCATACCCTCTTCCGTCAGTTCGCGCATGTTGTACCAGAAGGTTTCTTCCGGGATATTGGCGCTGTAGATCAGGAAGAACTGCGAGAAGCTGATGTAGGCCCAGAAGATCGTAAAAGCGAGCATGATGCAGCCCATGAGATAGGCGTGCGCCGGCTTCAGGATCCCTTTCAGGCCCCCGTCTCGGCGGGATTGCCAGAACATGGCGAGCACGATGGCGGCCAGACCGGCACGCATGCTGGCAGCAAAGAACCACACACCATACATGGTCGAGAACCAGTGGTAGTTCATGCTCTTGAACCAGTCGATGGCGGCGATGGTCGTAGCGGCTGCACACAGCGGAATGCCCGCGGCAGACAACTTGCGCGCCCAGTGCACATACTTGTGGTCGCCCGTTTCGTCCATCTTCAGAGACCACTTGCGGAAGCACTGCGTGAGCACGATCCACACGGCGAAGACACCAAAGAAACGAATCAGGAGGGCACCGTAGTTGAGGTAACCAGACTTCGCCTGATACAGCACGTCTTGTTCGACGCTGCCGTGGCCGCCCGGAGACATCTTGGCGTGTCCCAGCCAGGTCCAGGCGACCTTGGCCGAACCTGGGTCGAGAACGACAAGGGCGATGATCGGCAGGAAACAGACCAGAAGCCATGGTGTCGCCGCGAACGCGTGTTCGACTTGACGGCGCATGACAATCGACCAGCCGGAATCAAACAGATACCAGATCATCGTGATGAAAAGCATGCCGATGATAATCGACACCCAGAAAGACACGCCCACGATCCACCCGGAGAAGTTCCGGGCAGGGTCAGCTTCGCTCCCCGTGACGAATAGCAGAATGGTGCTAATCGCCAAGAGGACGGCTCCGGCGATCAGAAAGATCGTCGAGGGCTCTTTGCGGCCGCTATTGCTGGCGGCGAGAGAAGGAGAGATTGCGTCCGAGCTGCTGCTCATGATTGCTAAAGGTCTTCGCGGTATTCCGGTGGCACGTCGTCGAGGGTCGAGGCGGAGGCGCGCTGCAGGGCGCGCACATACATCACGACCTTCCAGCGATCCTCGACTCGGATCTTGCTGCCGTAGGGATACATCGTGTTTTTACCGTGAGTGATCGTGTTGAAGATTTCCCCGTCGGGTTGCTCCATGATCCGCGTCTGCAAGAGACTCTGGATCGTAGCAAAGCCGTATCGCTCTGCGGCGACCACACCCTTGCCATTACCGACTTCGCCGTGGCAGGCGATACAGTAGATGTTGAAGAGCTCTTGCCCGCGATCCATGTTGTCCTGAGTCAGCTCGACCGGGATACCGTCCCCGAACTCGCCATTGGGCATTTTGCCGGTAGCGAGGTAATCGTCTTCACGGAAACGCGTATCGGGAGCGCGGTGTTGGTAGTGCTCCTCGAAATCCGTAATGTGGGGCACGGTGCCGGCGACGGCCGGGCGGTCGTCACGGTTGTCGGCATAGAAGTCGTTGGCCGCTTGGGGCTTGAACTTCGCTTGCCGGTCCATGTCCGGGAAGATCTCCAGCGGCGGCTGGCGGAACTTGCAGCCCCTGAATCCCATCAGAGACACAAAGGCGAGCAGGCCGAAGAAATAAATGACTAGAAACTGCTTCATCAGGCCTTCACCTCCTCTTTATTCTCCAGCACGACCACTTCGGCCGGGTGAAGCTCTTCGAGAAAGCGCTTGGTTTTAGCTTCGTCGTAAAGGGGATCGTCCGTTTCGATCACCACGGCGAACTTGTCGTCCGTCAGGCGGTGGAAGTTCGAGTAGTCCATCACCGGGTGGTGGTGGCGCGGCAGTCGGTTGGTGAGGAACATCCCGATCAGCGTGCCAAAGGCCGAAAGCAAGATCGTCAACTCGTATGCCACCGGGAAGGGGAAGACGAAGCTGAAGAAGGGCTTGCCCTGAACGATCAGGGGATAGTTGAACTCACCGGCGAACCAGGCGATCGTCATCCCGGTAGTGAAACCGGTGAGACCACCAACCAGAGTAAAAGCGCCGACCAGTGAGCGTTTGAGCCCCATCGCCTCGTTCATCCCATGGATGGGAAAAGGAGTGATGCAGTCCCAGCGCTTGTAACCCGCGTCACGAACCGATTCGGCCGCGTGGTAGATCTCCTGGGCGGTATTAAAAAGAGCGAGTATTCCGTATGGCTTGCTCATTCCGTCGGAGGCGTGATGTGAGATTCGTGCTCATGGCCATGAACGTCCGCTTGCGGCGACACTGCCTTGATTTCCGCGAAAGCCATCAGGGGCAGGAAACGGATAAACAGGAGGAACAGGACGCTGAAGAGGCCGAACGTGCCAAAGAAGGTAAAGATGTCGACCAGGGTCGGGCTGTAGTAGTCCCAATTCGCCGGCAGGAAGTCGTTCGCGAGAGACGTCACCGTGATGACGAAGCGTTCGAACCACATCCCCACGTTGATGAAGCAGGACAGGATCCAGACAAACCAGAGGTTTTGGCGCACCGCCTTGAACCAGAAGAACTGCGGCGTGATCACGTTGCAGGAAATCATGATCCAGTAGGCCCAGGCGTATTGACCGAAGGCGCGGTTCACAAACGTGAAGCCTTCATAGGGGTTCGCGCCATACCAGGCGATGAAGAACTCCATCCCGTAGGCGTAGCCCACCATCGTGCCGGTCGCCAAACAGATCTTGGTCATGCAGTCGATGTGGCTCTGCGTGATCAGGTCATGCAAACCAAAGATCGCGCGCAGCGGCAGCATCAACGTCAGCACCATACCGAAGCCGGAGAAAATAGCACCGGCGACGAAGTAAGGCGGGAAGATGGTCGTGTGCCAGCCCGGGAGGTTGGAAGCCGCGAAGTCAAAGGACACCACCGTGTGCACCGAGAGCACCAGCGGAGTGCTGAGCCCGGCCAACAGCAGGTAGGCCATTTCATAGTTGTTCCAGTGGCGGTGGCTGCCGCGCCAACCCATCGACAGGGTGCCGTAGAAATACTTGCGGAAGGTATACCAGCCGCGCTCCCAGGCCTTGCCGAACTTGGAGTTGATCAGCTTCATCCGCGCGGCGTGGACACCGTGAGTGCGGTCGCGGATCGCCGCCAAGTCGGGGATCATGCCCATATACCAGAAGAGCACGGAGACGGTGCCGTAGGTCGAGACCGCAAAAACGTCCCACTCGAGCGGCGAGCGGAAGTTGGGCCAGACCCATTGGTAGGTATGGAAGGGAGTCAGGAACCAGGCAAACCAGACACGACCGACGTGGAAGAGCGGGAAGATACCCGCACAGACCACGGCGAAAATGGTCATGGCTTCCGCCGCACGGTTAATCGATGTCCGCCACTTCTGTTTTAGGGGTATACGGATTTAATGGTTGATGGGGCACCTTCACCCCACCAACCTGATACCTCCCTCAGATGGTTGATAGATCGACCCCGTAGTTGAGTTCCTCTGCGAAGTCCGGCAGTCCGTAACCGA
>Ga0163227_100103_pt1 | contig 29658 bp, 9 predicted proteins | sample MSEWel2016_09_14_2_FD_113148 | JGI IMG/M metagenome (GOLD analysis project Ga0163227, IMG submission 113148) | Subsurface microbial communities from deep shales in West Virginia, USA - MSEEL Well Study Marcellus 5H_2016_09_14 ...
ACCTGCAAACGCCAAACCTACAAAAAGTATGGCCAGCCCTATCACTACTAAAATATTACTCATAAAAAATCCTCCTCGTTCGTTTCTTCTACAAAGATAAATATTTTGAGTTTCGGATGCAAATATCCTGTTATTATTTCAACAATTTTCATCTGTGATTTACAGCATTCCTCAAAAGCTAAAAGCAGCTATTAGATTTAGCTCAAGGTATCTTTCAGAATATGACGCTTGTCCTTACTGGCGATTTTATGCTGGGTGTTGGCACAGTAAATTCCACGTTTAGCCATATTCCGGTTTCCTCCAATGTGCGTATTCGGAAATTTACCCCCTTTCTGAATGAGAATACGAATCCCCAACAGAGCAGTTATACCGGCCATCAAAACAATCGTAATCAGTAGAAGTTTCAGTATCATTGTCAATCATTTTAAGAGCAACAAAGATACAAAAAATGAAGCAGGGTAAACATTCCTGCCACCCTTTATGTTTGAGTATTGCAACCTATAAACCAGAGGTGACTCAACCTTCAATAAAAACCCTAACTTTGCCCAGTTGGATGCTTATGGAGAGCTTAACCGACACAATTGAAGCGCAATGATGACAAGCAAACAGAAAACAGAAGAAATTATCAGCAACGATTCACCGGATAAGGCAAAAAAAGAAGCCCTCAGATTTGAAGAATTCAGGAAGGAAGTACTTAAGGACTACCGTTTGGCGCACCTCAGCCGCCAAATGAGCGTACTGGCCCGTCGCGAAGTATTGAACGGAAAGGCAAAATTCGGAATTTTTGGTGACGGCAAAGAAGTGGCGCAGATAGCCATGGCTAAACAGTTCAATGAAGGAGACTGGCGATCGGGCTATTACAGAGACCAGACATTTATGCTGGCCACAGGCATGACCACTCCGGAAAAGTTTTTTGCCATGTTGTACGGGGAAACCCGCACCGAACTGAACCCCGATAACGGTGGTCGCTCCATGAACAATCACTTTGGAACCAGACTGATTGACACCAACAATCAATGGATTGACCAGACGAAAAGTAAAAACACCTCATCAGATATTAGTCCCACAGCCGGCCAGATGCCCCGGCTCACAGGTTTGGCACTGGCATCAAAACTTTACCGGGAACAAGAAGAGCTGTCCGAATTCACACAATTCAGTAACAAGGGCAACGAAGTAGCCTTTGGAACCATTGGTGATGCCAGCACCTCTGAAGGACTGTTTTTTGAAACACTCAATGCGGCTTCGGTTCTTCAGATTCCTATGGCAGTGTCTGTTTGGGATGACGGATACGGAATATCTGTTCCGGTAGAAAAACAAACCACCAAAGCTAGCATTTCAAAAGCACTGAAAGGACTGGAAAAGAGCAGAAAAGACCAGTCAGGCATCCTCATTTACGAAGCCTATGGTTGGGATTATGCAACTTTATGTCAGATATACGAAGATGGCATCGCAAAATGTCGCAAAGATCATGTACCGGTGCTTTTTCATATTAAAGAACTGACCCAACCCACCGGACATTCCACCTCCGGATCGCATGAACGATACAAGTCGGAGGAGAGACTGGAATGGGAAAAAGATAAAGATTGTCTGGTTCAGATGCGAAACTGGATACTGGAAAAAGGACTTGCCGATGACGCTTCGCTTGATCAGTTGGAAGAGGAAGCCCGCAAAGAAGCCCTTGATGCCCGGAAGACCACCTATGAGCGGTATCTGGCCCCCATTAAGGAGGAAAAACAGGAACTTATCGACATCGTGGAACAAAAACATTGCGTCTGCGATGCTGCCCGGGAAAACGAAATCAAAAAAATCGTTTCCGGCCTCAAAGGTTCCGTCAGTCTCAACCGGAAAGAAAATCTCAGTTCAGCAAGAAAAATTCTTCGGCATGTGTGTGTATCCTGCAACAAACCGGGTGGGTTAAAAGAGAGTCTCAGACAATGGGTTAGCGACTATTACGAAAGTGGCAAAGAAAAATACAACCTTTACCTCTACGATGAATCGGACAAATCACCGCTAAAGGTGGAGCCCGTTGCCCCCCATTATGCAGATGTTGCCCCACTGGTTCCCGGTCGCGAAATCATCCGTGACAATTTTGATGCTGTTTTTTCAAGCAATCCTAAAGTGCTGACATTGGGAGAAGATACGGGCAAACTGGGAGGAGTCAATCAGACCCTTGAAGGGCTTCAGGCAAAGTACGGAGAGTGGCGCGTTCGGGACACCGGAATTCATGAAGCAACCATTGTTGGAGAAGGTATCGGATTAGCTCTGAGAGGCTTCCGACCCATTGCAGAAATACAGTATTTCGATTATTTGTTATATACACTGCACACCCTCAGTGACGACCTGGCATCCACCCATTACCGAACCAAAGGAGGTCAAAAAGCCCCTGTAATCGTCAGAACCAGAGGGCACCGACTTGAAGGCATCTGGCATTCAGGCTCGCCACTAAGCATGGTCATCAACAGCATTCGCGGAATCCATGTCTGCGTTCCACGCGACATGACCAGGGCATCAGGAATGTACAACACAATACTGCAGGGAGAAGATCCGGCCCTGGTAATTGAACCCCTTAACGGTTATCGCATTCGCGAGAAACAGCCATCCAACTGGGGCGAATTCAGGATTCCCCTTGGTGTGCCGGAAATCATTACCGAAGGAACTGATGTGACTCTGGTTACGTACGGTTCCTGCGTTCGCATTGCTGCGGATGCCATCTCCCAACTCAAAGATGCAGGTATTTCTGTTGAGCTCATTGATGTTCAGACCTTGCTGCCTTTCGACACTAAGGGCATTATCCTGGAATCGCTGAAAAAGACCAACCGAATCGTCTTTTTCGATGAAGATGTACCCGGAGGTGCCACGGCTTACATGATGCAGAAAGTCATTGAAGAACAGGGAGGTTTCTACTATTTAGATCACAAACCCGTTACCATTACCGCAAAGGATCACAGACCGGCTTATGGTACGGACGGAGATTACTTCAGCAACCCCAATGCAGAAGATGTGTATGACGCGGTTTATGGCATCATGGGCGAAGCGTATCCGGATAAATTTCCGCCGATTTATTAGGTTTGGGTTTTGAGTTGAGGGTTTTGAGTTGATTGACAATATGGTAGCCGAAGGTTTATGACAGGATAAAAAAAGCCCCGGCGGATGACTAAGCTGATGCCCCTGATGCTCTATGCTTCATGCCCCCTGCTTCATGCCTTTTCCCATAACACATAAAACCCTGACATTTTTCATTCCTAACAGGATGATAATTGGTTAGATTTGTGTAAAGCAGACCATTCAATCTGCGATTTGTTACACCTAAAAAAACCAAGTGCTATGCCAAAAGGAGTATTTCAGGTACCCCCTGCCAAAAACGAACCGGTTTTGAGTTATGCCCCCGGAACACCGGAACGTGCAGAACTCAAGAAACAACTTAAAGCCTATCGTTCCGTAGAGATGGACATTCCGATGATTATAGGCGGAGAAGAGATCAGAACCGGGAAGAAAGTCTCCATCCACCCACCCCATGAAATAAAACATTGTCTCGGACATTATCACCAGGGAGATGAAGCCCATGTACATCAGGCCATTGATGCCGCACTCAAAGCCCGCTCCAAATGGGCAGAAATGAGTTGGGAACATCGGGCATCCATATTTCTGAAAGCAGCAGATCTTTTGGCCGGTCCCTACCGTCAGAAAATAAATGCTGCCACCATGCTGGGGCAATCCAAAACCGCTTTTCAGGCAGAGATAGACAGCGCCTGTGAATTTGCCGATTTCCTGCGGTTCAATGTGCAATACATGACCCAGATTTACAGTGATCAACCCACATCGGCCAAAGACATCTGGAACCGGGTGGAATATCGCCCACTGGAAGGATTTGTATTTGCCCTTACGCCGTTCAATTTCACCTCCATCGCCGGTAACCTCCCTTCTGCTCCGGCTATGATGGGCAACACCGTGGTCTGGAAACCCTCTAAGACTGCCGTTTACTCGGCACACATCATCATGGAAATTTTCAGAGAAGCAGGACTGCCTGACGGAGTAATCAACCTCATTTTTGCCAGCGGCCCGGTTGTTGCACGTGAAGTATTTGACCATCCCGATTTCGCAGGGTTCCACTTCACCGGTTCCACAGAAGTGTTCCAGTCCATCTGGAAAACAATCGGAGAAAACATCCACAGATACAAAACCTATCCCCGGATAGTTGGCGAAACAGGCGGAAAGGACTTCATCATTGCTCACAAATCATGCAACGCTCAGGAAGTTGCCACCGCCATTGTACGCGGAGCTTTTGAGTATCAGGGGCAAAAATGTTCGGCAGCTTCAAGAGCATACATGCCGGCCAGCAGGTGGGAAGAGATCAACAATGAAGTCCAGGCACAACTGGCGGAACTCAAGATGGGGCCTCCCGAAGATTTCAGGAACTTTATGAATGCTGTCATCGATGAGCCCTCTTTCGACAAACTGGAAAGTGTCATCAAAGAAGCAGAACAGCATCCCGAGGCGAAAGTCATTGCAGGAGGTGGTTGCGATAAATCAGTAGGATATTTCATAGAACCAACGATTATCCTTACAACCAACCCCCACTACAGAACAATGGAGGAGGAACTTTTTGGCCCGGTACTGACCATCTATGTATATGATGATTTGAAATACGATGAAACGCTTGATGTGCTGGATAAAACCTCCATTTATGGCCTGACAGGGGCTGTTTTTGCCAAAGACCGTTACATCATCGAGAAAACGGCCAGACGTTTGGTCAATGCAGCCGGCAACTTTTACATCAACGACAAACCCACAGGAGCTGTTGTTGGACAACAACCATTTGGCGGTGCCCGCGGATCCGGCACCAACGACAAAGCAGGATCCTTGCTCAATATGATGCGCTGGGTGTCTCCACGCACCATTAAGGAAAATTTCGTTCCTCCAAGGGATTTTAATTATCCATTTATGGCGGAGGAGTAAAAATAGTTTAGCAAGTCACGTTTTTCTCTCTCTACGGGGTTGTTTTTCAAAGAAACAACCCCGTAGTATTTTTTAATGAGTGCTTTCGCCCCTTCAGGGCTCCATTGAACCTTTCGAGTAGGGCATAGGGCGTTGCCCTATGCTGGTGCTTGGGCCCCTCCAGGGCGAACACTATGTCCAGTTAAAAACTATTTTTCATTTCGGGTTGAGATTCATATAGTCAGAAGTTTCATTTCCATGGGGCATTAACCCTTTCGAGGGATTAAGAATATGTCCATTCTGAAACCATGTTTCAACAGGCCAACGGCCTATGAGCAACAGCATGGGGCAACGCCCTATGGTTAATAAAGAGACTAAACCGGAGCCCTGAAGGGGCGAAAGCAACTAATACCAAATATACCCCACCATCATAATCAACATTCTAATTTACCAAGGACTTGCGGAATTCATCTTTAGAATTATTTTTCATGATTTTTATCCTGATTATCAATATACCCTCTTCACAATATCAACTTCTCCTGAAATTACTAAAAAAACACCATACTAACTTTGGCAGCAAAATTTTGAATATTTAGAATCTACCTTTTCAGCCCTGTAAAATTTCTACAGGATAACATATCAACCTGTTTTATGAACCAATCCGGCTTGTAAAATCAGTCGAAATAATTACATTTGTGAGAAATCAAAAACGTCAGAAAAATGGGACTCAAAGACATATTAAGGTTGAGCTTACCCCTGTTACGTAACCGTTACGTAATTACCTTTCTGGCTTTTATCATCTGGGTTGGTTTTTTTGATCAGAATAATCTGGTAGAACGTCATGAACTCTCGGGCCGCATCGATGAGCTTGAGAAACAGAAAATCCACTACCGAAATGAGATAAATGACAACACCCGGAGAATAGAGGAATTACAAAGCAATCCGGATAATCTGGAAAAATTTGCCCGCGAACAATATCTCATGAAAAAGCCTGATGAAGATATTTTTGTGGTCACCGAAAAGTAGTAAACTATGGGATTTTACCGTTTTTTAAGCGGATTGTACTATGCCGGAATGGCACTTATTCTTGCAGGAATTGTAATGCACATTATTGAGATGCCTGCTGCGGTATGGGTATTTGCCATCGGGCTGATTCCCGTTTTAGGCATCAGAATCTATAATTTCATTATTGCTGCCCCGCCCCGCAAAAGAATCAACGGCATACTAATGCTAAGTGCGGTATTTCTTGCCGCTGCCATTTGGGCCATCTATTTCAAAAAAGATTACTGGATTATTTTCATTGCACTCTCAGCTGTTCTGGACGGATATGTCAGCTTCAGAAAAATTGTCTGATCATCATTCGTATTCGGTTTCCCATGGAAAATAAACAAAGAACTTTTTTATATTTTAACAATACAGTTATATTTGTCCTCATCAATAAAAAATTAAACATCATTTTCTGAGATATGAAAAATTTATCACTCGTTCTTAATGCAGTACTGCTTGTGGCTGTGGCTGCATTGTTTATCATTGTACTCTCCGATGGTTCAGAAAAAAAGGAAGAGGCGAACCAGCAAACTACAAAAGAAGAGGTACAAGACTATCCCATAGCCTATATCAATACCGATTCTTTATTAATAAACTATGAATATGCCCGTTTCCTGAACGAAGAACTTTTAACTGAAGAAGAATCATCAAGAGCTGATTTCAACGAGCGTTTGAGAGTCTTTCAGGATGATATGAGATCTTTTCAGCGTAAGGTTCAAAACAACGGATTCCTAAGCCTGGAAAGAGCACAAAACGAGGAAAGAAGATTGCGCGAAAAGGAGCAGGAACTTCAGGAACTCAACAACCAAATGTCCAACAACCTGATGCGTCAGCAAAACCAGATGAACAGAGAGCTGCGTGATACCATTACCGGATTTTTGGAGGAATACACAAAAAAACACCCCTACAAACTGGTATTAAGCAATACCATGGGGGACAATATTCTCTTTGCCAACAAGGCATTAAACATAACTGATACTGTTGTTGAGCAACTTAACAAACGTTACGAAAGTTCCAAAGAGGAGAAATAAAACAGGTCAACCACAACTATGACCAGGAAAAAAGATCCGGCAATTCTTTTAAAGAATTATCTGGAAAAACATAATCCTCCATACCGCATAAATACACCTGCGGATGCCAAAACCGGGCTAATTGTAGTTATTCCGGCCTATCGCGAGGATGAACTCATCTTTTCCACATTAAAATCATTGTTTTCATGTGAACCTCCATCCTTTCGGGTGGAGGTTATTGTTGTTTTAAACACACCTGAAGACGAGCAACCGGAAATCATTTCCGAACAAAAAGCATGTGCTGCTCAAATCCGGGAACTTGCAAATTCGGAAGCTTGTCCACAGTGGCTGGATCTCTTCACATTAGAGGCCTACGACCTCAGAAAAAAACATTTTGGTGCAGGACTCGCCAGAAAGACAGGCCTGGATGAGGCAGCAAGACGGTTTTACAGCATCGGAAAGCCCGATGGAGTAATCGCCTGCCTGGATGCAGACAGTCCCGTTGCCGTCAACTATTTTTCCGCAATTGAAGAGTGGTTTTCCAATAGCAATCATGCAGGTGCCTCTATCTATTTCGAGCATCCTCTGGAGGGCAAAAGTTATCCGGATGAAGTTTATGAGGCCATCACCCTTTACGAATTACACCTCAGATATTATCTGCTCGCCCTGAAACAAACGGGATTTCCATACGCCTTCCATACCGTGGGTTCCTGCATGATCTTCCGGGCCATCAACTATGCACTTGTGGGTGGAATGCCTAAAAAACAAGCGGGTGAAGATTTTTATCTGCTGCAGAAACTCATACCGCTGGGAGGATTTGGCGAACTCAATACAACAACTGTTTACCCCTCTCCCAGACCTTCGGACAGAGTCATTTTCGGCACAGGGGCAAGTGTCAAAAATCATTTGAAAGGAACCCAAAAACAGGGAACAACTTATAATCCGCAGGCTTTTAATGACCTCAAAACCTTCTTTTCACTTGCCCCGGAACTGGAAACGCTTCCTCCCGAAGAATTTGAGGACTGGACCTATCAACTCACTGGTCCGCTTCGAAGTTTTTTACTCAACACCAACTTTGAAAAAGAGTTGCGTACCATCCAACAAAACAGCAGCAACAGCAAAACGTTTTTAAAGCGTTTTTTTGGCGCTTTTAACGCCTTTACGATCATTCGATACCTCAACTATGCTCATGAGCATTTCTACGCCAAATCTGACCTTTTTGAGGCTGCTTTTGCCGCAATTGAAATGACCGAAACAGATTTATCGGAGATTTTGGATGAAAAAGAATTGTTAGCGGCGTATAGAAAAATGGAGAAAGGCACAGGGAATGAGGGTTGAGAGATGAGGGTTGAATTCCATGCCGCAGGGACGCACGCTCGTGCGTCTAAAAATCCGGTAACCCCGCGAAAACATTCATTTAAAGCAGAAAAAACCTGTCACCCCATCCGGGGCTCTTCCATTTCATCCAGAAAAACCAAATGTGTTTTGTTCATCTCCCATGATAAAGAGATTCTTTCTGGGAGCATTCGAAATTAACTATGTATTTGTCTTAGCCCCCGGAGGCGATAGTTTGGTAGCAATAGTAGCAAAGGGATGTAATAATATTAAAGAAGAGCCCCGGCAGGGGTGACAGATAATAAAGGCCCCCCACACAACCAATCGCATCATGTGAATTTGAATTTCGGAATTCCAGCCTGCACACGCTTCCAGCTTCCAGCTTCTACCTTCTAGCTTCTAGTCAAATCTTCTGCCTGTTCAACTTCTACCTGCAAACTCCTTTCTCCTAAAAAATGGACCTTCTACCTCTTCTGTAATTCGACTTATTCCGCAACCAGTCATTTCCGGGCTCTGTGCAAGGGATGGCTCCTCTGGGTGAATCATTAAATCCTGATGTGGAGAAGCGCCAAACAAGCGAAAATTCATTGGCTCCACCACTGTATCCTGCCAGATTGGAAAGAGTCATGTCATAACTGTAGGCAAGCCTCACCTGCCCGATGTTAAAACCTAAAATAAAGATCAGTGCATCATTATTGGTCAGGCCTTCACTTTCCATGACCGGAATACCCCGATACCACAACCCCAGTTCAAATGGGTTGATGTACCAGTAAGTTCCCAAATCCAGCTGTTGAAAATCCTGCTGCTTGCGGTACATAAAAGCCAGCGTTCCTGCCACCTCATCCTGATTTCGGGTACGTGGACGGAAACGGTATTTTCCTCCGCCATAAAGAGTGGTGCGAATGGGAAGAGATGATTCCACGTCGGTGAAACCAATGTCACTTTTTACCAAATGATCAACAACTGTCCCCACCCAGAAATCATCACTATAGATCATAGCTGATGCTGAAGCATCGATTTTTCGGTAACTTTCGGCTTCAAAGTCACCCAGTGCACTGGCCAGGATGTCTCCCTCTGGCCCGATCTGATCCCCCCAGAGCAGGGAAGTAGGGTCAATTTTTCTTTCAAAGTATTTAAAATTCAGTCCCGGGCGGGCATAAATTTCTCTGGTAATGGGAAACTCATAAGCATATACCAACCCAATATTCTGGGTTATCAACTGGCCGCTTCCCTGATCATCCCGCACAAAAACAAGGCCGAGTCCGCTGTTGTAATTTTCAAAGAAATGATCGGCAGCAAAAGAGAGTGTCCGGTAAGTATTGGGAATACCGGGCCACTGATCCCTGTATGCCAATGACACCCGGCTGCCATTGGTAAGCCCGGTAAACGAAGGGCTCAGATAGACCGGATTGGCATAGACCTGCGAAAAAGTAGGATCCTGCGCATTTATTTCCCCACTGAAAATCAGCAGAAAGCAACCCAAATAGACAATATATTTAAAACCTCTGTTCATTCAACTATCAATTACCAACTATCAATGATCAATGATCAATTACCAATTACCAATGATCAATTACCAATTTTATCTTACCAACAGGACGCTGCCGGTTTCACGGAATTCCTCCCCGTTTACGAAGGTACCACTAACTCTCCATACATAGACCGCCTGTGGTGCCAATTGCCCTTTGTAAAGCCCATTCCATCCCTCATCGATATCTGTGGATTCATAAATCAACTGTCCCCAGCGATTGTAAATCTGTATCTGATAGGTATCCACATCTCTATATACGGGTCGGAAGAGGATATTTGTTTCACTGGACTGATGCGAACTTCCTCCATCGGGTCGTGGCCTGAAGGCATTAGGGAACTTAATAAACCCTTTGGAAATGGCAGTAACGGCACCCTCTATGACAGTACTGTCCTCACACCCGAATTCATTGGTCACATGAAGCATAACATCATAAAGCCCACCTTCAGTATATTCGTGAACCGGATGAGCCTCAGTTGAGCTGTTTCCGTCTCCAAAATCCCACAAATAATCTGCCGCATCTACAGAGAGGTCGAAAAAGCGAACCTCATCTCCCGGAACATAAACCACTTCAGGCATTACACTAAAAGCAGCCTGCGGATGATCATAAACACGAATAATTTTTTGGTAACGTCCCTCAATTCCATCCGGTCCGGGAACTGTTAAGGTAACGGAATAATTTCCCGGATCCTCAAAGGTATGCAGAGGATTCTGATCTCCGGAAGAATTGCCATCTCCGAAGTCCCAGTGGTAATCGCGGTTCTGAACACCAACAGAATAATTGGTAAACAGTACCTCCAGAGGCCAGCAGCCTTCATCCACATCGGTAATGAAGCCGGCATCAGGCACAGGACGGTACTCCACGCTCACATCATCATAAGAGGTACATCCTTCCACGTCAATCACCCAACGATAGGTATTTATGCCTTCACTCAAACCGGTCACCATAGTGTTGAAGAATGCAGGATCCTCAAACTCACCGGTACCTCCAACAATATTCCAGCGGGCATTCAAATCTCCCACATTATTGGCATTCAACATAGCCTCAGGCTCATAAACCACCACATCTTCACCCGCATAAGCATCCGTTTTGTTGCTCTTGATGGTCACGGTACTTTCTGTTACACAATCATCGTAAGAGATGGTCCATTTATAGACATTGTTTCCGAAACCAATATTCCGCACTATGGAATTATTGGAATTTGGCGATTCAAAATCTCCTGCACCACTTACCACGGTCCAGGTTCCGATGGCACCGTCGGGCGGCAGGTTGGCATTCAATGTAGTATAATTGTCACAGAATTCCTTATCATTTCCGGCATCACTCTGCTCTGGCACCTTATTAAATATAACAACCGTATCTCTGGAAAAACACTGATCTTCACCTGAGCCATTCCAGATTTCCCACATAAGGATATTCTCCCCAAAGCCAAGGTCACGGATAACGGTACTCTCATCAGCAGTATTATCGAAAACTCCATTTCCTGAAACGATGTACCACTCTCCCACTCCCTGCAGCGGTGGGTTGGCATCCAGTTGGGACCAGTCTTTACAGTCGGCCACATCAGGTCCTGCATTGGCATTAGTAGCCGTATTGTTGGTAATCTCAATTTCATCAGACAGGGTACATTGTCCCTGAGAAACCGTCCACTTCAAAACATTTCTTCCCTGTGCCAGATTATTTATTTTTGCTCTGGGGTCTGTGACATCAGAGATATTACCTCCACCCTCAACGATGGACCAGAAACCTTCTCCATATTCAGGAGTTGAAGCCATCAGGTCATGGTTGGGTTCACATACGGTGAGGTCACTACCCGCAAAAGGCGTAGATGGAAGGTTGTTCACAATAAGTACGTCGTCCTCACTGCGGCAAATATCATTTTCCACAATCCAACGGAATACATTCTCGCCTTTGGCAATATTGGTTACAGAAGCCTTCGGATTATTAATATCGGCATCCGAAATGGTTGCAGAGCCAGAGATGATCTCCCAACGTCCGGTTCCGATTTCCGGTTGCAGCGCATCCAAAACAGTTGCATCAGCACACTTACGCTGGGTATTTCCCGCATAAGCAGTACTGGGGGAAGCATTGGTAATACTCACCTCTTTGGTGGTTTGACAACCTTTGTAACTAACGGTCCACTTCAATCGGTTTACACCTTTTCTCAAATTACGTACAGTGGTTCCGGGATCATTGATATTATCAAAGGTTGCCTGACTGGTGCCACCGGCAACGGTCCAGGTACCTGTGCCGGGTGAAGGATTGGCAGCTTGCAGCACTTCTGTATCGGAACAAACGGTGCGATCATCACCAACTTCAGGTTCAATGGTATTGTAATCAACCTGCACATCATCAATCGAAGAACAACCCTCATTAACGATGGTCCACCGGAAGACATTGGCACCAAAATTCAATCCGTTTACCTGAGTATTGGGATTGTTGGCATCCACAAAATCGCCACTTCCATTTCGTACGGTCCAGGTACCATTGCCCACAACCGGGGTATTAGCACTCAGAGTAACAGAATTTTCACAGGAAGCAAAATTACCTCCTGCATCTGCTTCGGTAGGCATATTGTTAACAATCGTAACGGTAGCCACATCGGTACAATGTCCGTTTGTCACAGTCCAGGTTAGAATATTTTCACCCTGAGCCAAATCTCTTACCGTGGTATTGGGATTTGACGGATTGTCAAAAGAGGCACTTCCGCTACCACCGATAACGCCCCATGTTCCCACACCTGGTGCGGGATTGTTAGCACGAAGTGCAACGGTATCCACACAGATCGGCTCCGGATTCAGGTAGAGAATCTTCGCCTCTTTGAAATCATTACGTATGATTACATCATCCCAATCGGAACATTGCCCGTTGGTAATAGTCCAGCGGAACTTATTCTCTCCCTGTCCCAGATTGGTAACTTCAGCATCAGGTTCTGTAGGATTCTGGATTTCACCGGAACCGGAAATACGTGTCCATTCACCTGTATGCCGGGTAGGCAAACTTCCCGAAAGCACCACCGTATTTTCACAAACCGGACGGTCGTCTCCTGCATTGGCAACAGATGGCTCATTATTTGTTATGGTCACGGTATCCTGCAAAGAACAGTTGTCCGTAGAAATCACCCACAAAAAGCGGTTCACACCAGGTGTAATTCTCCGTGCCATATTGCCATCAAACTCAGCCCCACCTTCGAGGATACGCCATTCCCCGGTTCCATGATTGGGAACATTGGGTTCCAGCAGAACACTATCGGTACAAAGCGTCTTATCATCACCCGCATAAGGTGTAGTGGGTGTGCCGTTAATAACCGTAATCGTATCGGTTGAATAACACACTTTATCCACACCTTTTTTGATGCTGTAAACAAATCGGTTCTCTCCCTGCATCAGATTGGTTACCTCAGTTATCACGGCAGTAGGATCAGCAATATCTCCCCCTCCTGAAACGATTGACCAGGATACTGTCCCCATTCCCGGGTCGGGTTCATTACCTTCGAGCAGGAAGGTATCATCACAGGTAACACCGCCATCTTTTGGTCTGGCCTCATCGGGTTTATTGTTGGTCACCACAATCACATCGGATGTTGACGTGGTACCGGGACCATACGAGATGGTCCAAACAAATTCGTTGTCACCGGGGCCGAGGTTTCGCACCATGGTATTCGGATTGTCGTCATCCACAATTTCACCCGAACCGTAGCTGCCACGTGTCCAACGCCCAATGGCATTACCAGGATCGTTGGCTCCCAGTTGAACATCAGAAACACAGGTAATAAAATCAGGAATGGTCTCAGCCTGTATAACGTCGCCATTGGTAATGGTAACCTGATCGGATCTGGAACAATCACCCAAAGTAACCGTCCACATAAACACATTGGGTCCCATTTCCAGTTCTGTAACTTCGGTAGTGGGGCTGGTAGGATCATCAATATTCCCACCACCTGAAATAATAGTCCAATAACCATCCCCTCCATCGGGTGCTTTCGTTGCTTGCAAATTGGTAGAACCGTCTCCACCTTCCAGCGTTTGATCCCCTCCGGCTTCCACCACTTCAATTGCATTCACCTGAATGGTTACCAAATCAGAAGAAGTACAACCACTCCCGATGTGTTCCACAGTCCAACGCAATTGATTGGTGCCATATCCCAGTTTTACCCGTGCATTGGCGTGCGTATTGGGGTCTTCCCAGGTAACGCTTCCCATACCCGGCTCCACACTCCAATATCCCACATAACCAGCAGGAGCAGGTATAGCTGCCAGATTTATTGTTTGCTCACAAGTAACCGTATCTTTTCCGGCAAATGCTTCCACCTGATTGTTGATTACGGTTAACTCAGCTGACGATGAACAGTTTTGGTTCTTGATAGTCCAGCGATAGATGTTTTCTCCATATCCTACGCCGGTGACATCAGTATTATAAAACGTAGGATCATCGAAACTTCCGCTGCCTTTGACAATCGACCAACGCCCCGATTCATACGATTCTTCCTGATTACCGGTGAGCGTGGTGGTAGTACCACATATTGTTTGAGTAGTTCCAACATCTGCTGGTGTAGCAGCATAACTCTCGATGGTTACCTCATCAGGAGTATCGCATCCATTAAGAGAGATTGTCCACCTGAAAGTATTGTTACCATTCACCAGATTGTCCACCTGCGTATTCCAGGCATTTCCATCAGCAAAAATGGCATTTCCATCGGCAGCACCCACAGCTGTCCACTGACCGGAAGCTCCGGCTGGTGGCACTGTTCCATTCAGCACAACCGAGTTGCTGCAAGTGGTAAAGCCATCTCCGGCATCCACCTCCAATTGATTGTTGTAAATCCTTATTTCGTCGAAGGTGGTACAGTTCCCATTCTTTGTTATTGTCCAGCGTAAAACATTTTCACCCATTGAAAGATTGGTGACAGATACATTATGACTGGTGGCATCATCAAAGTTTGCCCGCCCTTTAATAACAGTCCATTTTCCTGTCTGGTATGTTCCTAATGCAGGATCATTTGCAGTAAGACTGATCTCATCCCCGCACAATTGTCTTATCTCATCACCATCTATTTCAGCCTGATGTGCCTGATCATTCACAACAACTACTTCTGCAAAGCTTTCACACCCATTCTGAGTAATGGTCCATCGTAGAGTATTCTCACCGGGTGCCAGGTCATAGACAGTAGTTCCGGCTTCGGTGGCATCAACAAAAATACCACTTCCATCACCCGGTTCAATGCTCCAGTTACCCGATGTATTATCAGGCAACACTGTGCCATAGATATCTGTAGAGCCATCACAGGTCAGAGACTTGTCCACATCAGCTTCCACGTTCAATTTATTGTTACGAATAACTACCTGATCGGTACTGTAACATTGTGTTCCGTTATCGGTTACTTTCCATTCCAGCACCAAATCTCCGGAAGAGATATTGGTAAGGGTGGTGTTAGCAGCATTTACATTATTAATATTTGCATACCCGGAAACAATCGTCCATTTTCCGGTCTCAGTACCACCGGGTGTATTACCATCAAGTCCTGGTCCCGCAATTTCAGGGCCACAAATCATTCGGTCACTTCCGGCATCGGCATCAGGATTGGCATTAACCGTGACAGCATACGTTGCCACATTGGTGGACATTCCGCAACTGTTAAATGGTGTAGCCGTAATTTGTCCGGCTGTAGCAGTGGTAGCATCATCCACATCCACAATAATGCTGGCACTATTCTGTCCTGAAACGATGGTCAGGCCTTCGGGAACTGTCCACTGGAATCCTTCCACAACATCAATTGGAGTCACAGAGTAGCGTACTCCTTTGGCAGACTGACAAAGGTCTGAAGGTCCTGTAATAGCACCAACTGTTGGAGCAGGACGCACATTCACATACAATCTGTTCAACGGGCCATTGCCGCAACCATTGGTTCCCTGAACGGTGATATAACCGGAAGCCGAAGAAGCATCAAATTCTACCTGAATTTCCCGGGTACCTGCGCCACTTATAATGGATCCAACACTGGCAGGAACCTTCCAGGTATAACTGTCAGCATCTGTAATGACAGGAACGCTGTATGTGGCCGTATCCACCTGACAGACCTCTGAAGGTCCGGCTATATCGCCGGCGGCTTCAGGCACTTCATTGACAGTAATGGTCACCGGAAGTCCGGTAAGTGTAGCCGGGCAGCTATTAGCTCCACTGTAGGTATCCGTAACGGAAACCAGTGAATATTCGGTAGTCACCAGTGGTGATACATTCAGACGGTAATAAAAATTACCAGCAACTGTTGTCAAATCACTGCTTTCAACAGTAATTGTATGATTTACAGGAGTACCACTGAGATCATCTTCCTGATAAGTAACCTCCCAAGGGCCACTTGAAGCAGGATCAAAATCAATATCTATATAGCTTGCATCGCCACGACAGATTTCAGGAACCGTTGGAGCAATCAACTCCACGGTGGTCGTAGGATCAACAGTAACAGTAGCATCTCCGGAAACGGTTCCTGTACAATGACTGTCAGTAACAGAAACCAGGGTATAAGTGGTGGTTTCCACAGGTGAAACTTCAATAACTTTCGTTGAAGAGGTGATTCCTGTTTCAGTATAGTTATTGGTTCCGTCGGTGTAAACAATTGTCCATGGAGCGGCACCGGTAAGGCTCACCCCAATATTGCGTGATTCACCGGGACACAAGCGTCCATCGCCATAAATAGTGGCGGTAGGCGTTTCATGAATGGTTACGGTAGCGACACCGTTGCCTACACCCTTACTACAGGTTGTGCCAGTTTCAACTACACTTGTAACTTCATAGCCCACAACGCCTGCTGAAGGAGCAGTAGTCGGGGTAAACTGGAAGGGAGATTCAGGAACAGTTACCTCACTACCATCATTCAATGTAATATCCAAATCAGGTTGTGAAGTAAAGTCCCAGTTGGCAATGGTCAGCAACAATTCCGGAGATTCTCCCCGGCATAAGGTTTCATAACCGGGAACAACCTCTATACTGGCTACAACGTGAGGCTGGGGAACAGTCATTGAAATGGTTTGGTAACAGTCATCTTCTGCTGTTCCATTGGAGTAAATACCATCTTCATTGCTGTCATCCCATACTCTGAGCGTATAATTACCAGCAATCAGTGTATTAAATGTATGATTGCCTGTTGTTGTTATTTTACCGGATGTTCCGGCGGGACCAATAAGCTCCATCTGATATTCAAAGGTACCTGCATTATCAAGAGGTGTACCACCTGAAACAGTAACTTCAATGGATCCATCATTACCACCAACACAAGTTACCGGGGTAATATCATCCACAGCAATATTGATCACAGGAGGTTCAGCAATAGTAACATCAGTTGTCTCTGTAACACCATTGGCATCGGTCACCTCAATATGGTAACTGCCGGGAATAAGATTTTTCCGTTCGATGAAATCATCATCGCCGTTGTAAATCTCATCAGCACCACGAGTCACCACAATATGATAAGTTGCAGAACCACTGGCCATATCGGGAGTTCCACCTGAAGCTTGAATACGGATTTCTCCGTTGTTATTTCCAAAGCAGGGACGAACATCTTTATGTGTTTCAGAAATGGCAAGAGCACTTCCCGGTTCGGTCACTTCCACAGTAATATCATCGGTACAACCGTTATCATCCTCTACCTCTATGGTATAAGTCCCAGCAGGTAATCCTTCATTTCGATTGGAATCATCAAAACTGGTGACAGTTCCGGTAGATTCAGTCCAGTCATAAGAATAACTTCCTGTACCACCCGTCACATTCACCTGAATAGCTCCGTTGGAACCGGAAGGCACCGTTACATGTAGTACTTCATCCAGTTCGATATTCAATGGCTGAGCTGGCTGCCTAATTGTATAAGGCCCAAAATTGGCTACACAACCGGTCACTGCATCTGTCACTTTAAGATTATAAGCACCTGCGCCCACATTTGTAAGCTGATTGGTTGTTTGGCTACTTAAATCACCGGGACCACTCCATGCATAGGTATAAAATCCCATTCCACCTGCGACAGTCACTTCAATACTTCCGGTTGCACTGCCATAACATTTAACATCCGTTGTAACTACATCTGTCACTTCAATGGGGCCGGTTGGTTGCGATACCACGAATGACTCCGTGAAAGTACAGGTTGCACCATAATGCTGGAGTTCTAAGTCCACTACCTCTACTTCGTAAGTCCCACCCGCGAGGTTTTCAATATCTTCATCGGTTGATGAGAAACCATCAGGGCCTCTCCAAGCAAAGGAGTAGTTACCTGATCCGCCTGTCGGATTAATTGAAATGGCACCTGTCTCCTCGCCGAAACAAACGATAGGCGTGATAGAAGGATTGAGTTCAATATCGTTGGTAATAGGAACTTCAACAGTCAATGTTCCTCCACAAGTTCGGTCATCGGAATAAGTTACAGTATATTGACCGCCACTCAAACCAGCCTGATTTTTATTGTTTGGACTAACGGTAGGATCTCCATTCTCATCTATCCAGGAGAAGGTAAACGGACTTCGGCCACCTTCTACTTCCAATTCGATGGCTCCATTGTTGGAATCGGGGCAGGTTTCGGCTGTAACTACCGGGGTAATACTGATGGGTTTGGCAAGAACCACCGTTTTGGTCACAGAACAATTGCCCGGTGAACCCAGGTCTGTCAGGGTGAAATTGTACTCACCACCCTGTACGTCTACAAAATCATCACTTTCGGTCCATCCTGATGGAACGCCCGGTCCGGTAGCAGAGAACTCATACGGCCCAAAACCTCCTGTTGCAGAAGTCTCATCCAATGTAATACTGTTGGTACCGTTACACTGTGTATCGGTGGAAGTAACATTAAAATCAAGCACCGCTGGTTCAATAATTTCAATGGTCGTATTCTGTTCGCAACCGGTTAAAGCATCAGTCACGGTAACACCATAAATGCCACCTTCCAGACCCACCTGTTTTCTAAGTCCGGGAACAATACCAAGAGCAGACGCAGGCGTCCATGCATATTCATAACTACCACTGCCCCCTGTGACATCCATTGTAATCTGTCCGTCGGCATTGCCATTACAGGAAACATCTATCTTTTCGTAATCTACATCAATAGCTGCAGGCTGTGTGATGGTATAATTTTTTGTTACTGAATAAGGATTAGTACCTCCACCACAGTCCTGGTCAGCATGATTATCGGAAATAGTTACTGTGTAAGTCCCGGCTGTAAGTCCATTCTGATTTTTAACATTAGGATTGGCAGTTGGATTACCTCCTGCATCAACCCACGAATAAGTATAATTACCGCTTCCACCGGTAATGGTCAGTACAATGCTGCCATCGGTTCCGCCATTACATCTTACATGAGTCAAATCTTCTTCCACTGAGATATCGCCAAACACTGTAATGGATTCCTCCTGACTGCAACCGGCCTCGTCGATAATGCGCACGGTGTAAGTTCCGGCCTTTTTAATATTCGAAATACTTTGTTCATCACCAGCGATAGCAAAGCTGCCCGGCCCGTTCCAGACATAGGTAAAGTTAGCAGGATCACCTGTTCCATCGGAACTATCCAGATTGTTAATGGTAATGGAACGGTTATAAGGGCTGCAATTATCAAGCGATGTGGTCAAATCAAAGGTGATCGGATTCGGTTCATCGATGATAAACACTTTGGTTACATCACAGCTGTTGCCATCAGTAACTGAAAGAGTATAACTACCAGGCTCTAAGTCATAGAGATTGGGATCGAAACCAAACTCATCACTCATCATAGTAATGGTACCAATTCCAGGCCCCTGCCAAACATATTTTAAAGGCTGGGAAGGATCGGAAGCACCTGTCACCTGAACATTGCGAATAGCTCCGTCGGTACCTCCTGCACAGGAAATATCTCTCACTGACGCACTGATGTTGAGAACATTGTCGTTTTCAACAGTGAAATCTTTGCTGATGGTGCAGCTACCACGATCAGGATCAGTGACTGTAAGTGTATAAGTACCTGGTGCCAGACCAGACTGATCTAATGAGTTTTGATCAATACCAACAGCTGCTGCCGGTGTCCAGGCATAAGTATAATTACTGCTGGCACCTGTTACCTGCACATTAATAATTTCACCGTCCTGAATTCCGGAACAAGTGGCATTCACTTCATTTCCGGAAATTTCGATGTGTTCCAGGGTAAATGTCTCAAATATTGGATTGTCGCATCCGGTTGAGGCATCTGCATTATTGTCTCTAACACGTATCTCGTAATTTCCGGCGATCAATCCTGTAAAGTTAACGGTAGAAGTACCATCCACGGTTTGAGTCTGAATAACGCTGGTATTGGTATTCAGCAAACGAACGTGGTAAGAAAAGTCGCCTGCTCCATCAGGAACACCACCTGAAATATCAAAGCTTACTGTTCCACTGGTTTCATTACCCGCAATTGAACCATCACAGGCGATATCTGAGGTAATATTATTTATGCTCAGCGGGGCTGCTGGTTCATTAATGACAGCTGTGACAGCTGGTGCCTCACAATTATGGTCATCATAGACAGTAATCGTATAAGTATTGGCCGCCAGGTCGTTGATGGTAAAGATGGGGCCACCACCACTAACCGTACCAACGCCATAATCCACGATGTATGGGGGCGTTCCTCCGGTAACGTTTACTTCGATACTTCCGGAGTTATCACCATTACAGGTAGTTATATCCTGTGGTGTTGCAGTAACCGACAATGGATCCGGCTCTTCAATTAGGAAGGTTTCAGACTGCTTACTACAACCTGTTGGAGCTATCTCTGTAGCAACCACATAATAACTTCCTGGTGCAAGCCCGTCAATGCTGGTTGAACCATCGCTAATCGTTGCAAAAGGAGTCGCCGGTGTACTGGCCTCATACCACTCATAGGTATAGGATGTATATGGCCCATGGCCGCCGGAAATGTTAAAGAAAATTTCTCCGTCGTCGGCGCCATTACAGGAAATTTGTGAAACAGTTCCTGAAATCACAATAGGATCGGGTTCTCCGATAGTAAACGATTCGGAAATGGTGCAGACACCTGTTCCATCGGTAACCTGCAATAAATAATCACCCGCACTCAATGTGTTATTGGAGCCCGGACCATTGGTCGTTCCTGTTATAATAGATCCGCTTTGCGGAATAATACTGTAAGCATAATCCCCTAAAGAAATATCTCCACCTGAAATATCAAAACTGATAAAGCCATTTGCAGCACCCGGGCATTCGGCATCACGCACCTCATTCACTGTCAGCACCAGCGGATCAGGCCCTGTAAGATCAATACCCGCAATACTCTCCACTACCCCATTGGCGTCTTCCACTCTCGCTGTATAAAATCCGGAAACCAGATTTTCATACCGGGCAATGTTTCCTGAAATGGAACCATTGGTAATTGTGGTAGAAGGCTGACGCACAAGTGAAAAAGTATAATTTGCATCGTTCCCGCCGGTTGCACGGAGTTCAATTACACCATTGCCGGCCCCGTTGCAAGGACCAGGAGGAGTTTGTTCTTCAATCGTCAGATTAAGCGCTGTGCCTGGATCCGCCAAAGTAATAGTTTCATCTACCTGACAGTTATTAGCGTCTGTAACGGTGACTGTATAACTATCCTGCACAAGGCCAGAGATGGAAGCATCTGTTCCATAACTAACGCCTGCAGCATTTACCCATGCAATGCTGTATGGAGAGGTGCCCCCTGAAATACTGATGGTAATGGTACCATCAGAAGCACCCGGTGCACTTGGATGCACTTCATTTTCAATGGTAATGGCCGGAGCAGTTGCCGGTTCGGAAATAGTATAAATATCCGACCAAAGATCACAAATATTATCATCGAAAATGCGCACACGGTAATCTCCGGCGGGACGATCAGCTAAAACATTAGTGTTTTCTCCTACCAAAATATCATTCACACCACTTTCAACACGATACCATTGATAAGTATAAACCGGTGTTCCACTGGTCATATTGGGAGTTCCACCGCCCACACTTACCTCAATCAGAGATCCCGTAGCTGTTCCATGACAATCAACGTCTTCAAGATTATCCAGAGCAATCACCATCGGATCGGGCTGGGTGATTTCAACATTATCGATATCTAACTTGGTACAATAAGGCGCACTGGTATCAAGGTCGCGCATGGAAACAGCATACACTCCGGCGGCGAGATTGTCAAATACCGGGCTGATTTGCCAGGTGGCTCCACCATCAATGCTGTACTCGAAGTTGTCTGCCCGACTGGGAGTTACCTCAAACCTACCATCGTTGCCTCCATTGCAGGTGACATTCGTAATATCGGCAACAGGATCGACAATTGAAAAACTAAAATCATCCGGCTGCCCAACTGTTAATACATCAACACTGGTTGGATCATTTTCCGTAGCTACTTCACATCCATTAGCATCAACAACAGTAACCATGTAGATTCCAAGTCCTGCAGGATCAATGGTTTGGCGATTCGCCAATGGCTCCCATAGTCCTGAAGTTGAATTGTATTTCTCCCATATATAATCATAAGGAGCTAAACCACCTGTTGCAGTAGCAGTAACGCTGCCATCTGCTGCATTATAGCAACTTGCATCAGAGGCTGAAGCATCAACGGAAAGGGTATTGGTATAATTAAGATCAAACTCTGGTTCCGGAAGTACGCTACATCCATGAACGGCATCTGTCAACACTAAGGTATAAGTCTCCGGTGCCAGATTTGAAATATCTTCATCGGTGGAAGTAAAAGATCCTGAACCATCAGACCAATTGTATGTATAACTTCCTGAGCCACCAGTGACAGTAATATCGATACTTCCATTGTCCTGACCACTGCAAGTTGGCTGAATCACAGTCGCATCAATAGAAATATTTTCTAATGAAAAATCATAAGTAAACAAACAACCATCAGAAGCTGTGGAGTTGGCATCGAAAACCTCCAGGGTGTAAGTTCCTTCGATCAGGTTGGTAATATTTACCGGGGAAGTTGTTTCAATATTGTTGTAATATTCCTGATTGTTCTCCTGACGTATCAGACGAACATCATATCTGAAACCTCCATCGTCCACACCACCGGCAACATCAAAAATGAGCCAGCCACTGGTCAGCTGATCACACAGAATACCGTAATCAAAATTGGTTACTTGTAAGGGAGCAGGTTCTGTAATTTCCACATTCGGAATATCATCACTGCAACCATTGGCATCAAAGACTTCAAAGTCATAGAAACCAGCGGTAAGACCTGTGGCAGTGAAATCTCCGGTACCATCCCATGAAGTTTCAACGGTACCATACTTAATAGTGTAAGGTGCAGTACCACCGACTACAGAAAAACGTACGCTTCCTGAGTTATCTCCATTACAAGTGGTCACATTGTTTTTAGCCACCTGAGTCAGCACGACTTCAGCGGGCTCATCTATTTCTATTGTTAATGGAGGAACCGGACAATTGGTTAATGCCTCTTCAGCAGTAACTCTGTAATACCCGGACTCAAGATTGGTTAAGGTGCCTGTAGTTGCAGGGTAAGCAGCCCAGGTACCATTTTTGTCTGCGTCAATTTCCCAAATATAAGTAAAAGAAGTACCTGCAGGACGACCGTTAATTTTCACAGAAAGCGAACCATCATTGCCATCAAAACAGGTAACATCCTGTTTTCCTGTCAAATCAATGGTCAACTCGTTCGGCTGATTAATCGTAAAAGCATCTAAATCACTACAGTAGTTTGCATCAGCGACTACGATTTCATAATCATCAGCAGGTAAAGTATTATTCACTAATACAAAGTTGCCTGTGCCATCATCTTCAACAAATCCGTTTATTGCAGATCCGTTTTGGGGAGTGATGGTATAAGAATAGTAATCTACATCAGGAATGGAAGCATCCAATGGATCTCCTGCAAAAGGCGTTCCCCCCGTAACCTGAATAGTGATCTGTCCATCGCTGTTTCCATAACAAGTAGCATCATTATCCTTGGTCACTGTCAGCGCGACAGGATCAGGAACAGTCAGATGAATATTGGTAATTGTTTCAACCACACCGTTGTCGTCCTCGACCTGAGCGTTGTAATAACCCGGTTCGAGATTGTCGTAATAGGCAAAACCTCCTGATATACTGGACGCAGCAATAGCTGTACCCGGCTGACGTGTAAGTGTGAAGGTATAAGGCGCCTGACCTCCGGTAGCGACTAATTGAATTTCTCCATTTACAGCGTCATTACACGGTTGAGGAGAAACACTTGATGCATTTAATTGCAATAAGGCACCCGGCTCTGTTATTGTAACGATTTGACTAACAGGACAGCTATTGCCATCCAATACATTCACCCTATAATTTCCGGCTGATAAGCCATCAATAACATTGGAATTATCATCAGGGTGTGTACTGAGATCATCAATCAGAGCACCAGTTCCATCCACTTCTTCCCAATCGAAGGAGTAAACACCTGTTCCGCCGGTTACACTGACTTCGATACTTCCATCGTTACCAGCAGCAGCAGAAACATTGATCACGCTTTCCACAGTGATGGTTGGAGAAGTCAAGGGCTCGGTCACTTCATAAATCATTGACCATACCACACAACCATTGTCATCAGTCACACGAACCCGGTAATCGCCGGCGCTAAGACCCTCAGCAAGATACGGAGTTGCAGGCAGCGAAGGAGAAATACTTATATTACCACTACCAGTAACCCGATACCATTGATAAGTATAGGGTGATGTGCCACTTCCTGACGGAACTTCAACTTCAATAGAACCGGTACTGTTTCCTTTACAATCAACAGGAACAATATTTACCAAATCAACAACCAACGCCGAAGGCTCTGTAATTACAACACTTTCAATATCATACTTGGTACAATAAGGTTGAGCCGAATCACGTTCGCGCATAGAAACCTGGTAACCGCCGGCAGATAAACCGGAGAAAGTTTCGTTGATTTGCCAGGTGGTGCCGCCATCAATACTATATTCAAAGTTCCTTCCTGAAACCACAGGATCAGGATCAGGAATTATTGTAAAACTAGCATCACTTCCACCATTACAGGAAACATGATTATTAACTGCATGACTATCAATAGTAAAATCATCTGGACGACCAACTGTTACAGTTGTTGATGGATCAGCTGCTATGGTACAACCATTAGCATCAGTCACAGTCACGCGGTAATCACCAATTCCTACAGGATCAAGTGTCTGACTGTTCATCAGGGTTTCCCATGCACTTGTTGTAGTATTGTATTTTTCCCAGATATAATCATAAGGAGCAACGCCTCCTGATGCAGTAGCAGTTACACTACCATCAGTGCTGTTGAAACAGCTGACATCTGTTTTAGAAACAGCGACAGCTAACGTATTGGTATAAGCTATGGTATAATCTCGGGTAATAACACAACCTTCATTATCATCTTCTACCTCTACAAAATAAGTACCCGGTGAAAGGTCTATTATTTCATTAGTAATGGATGACAATTCATTTCCAGGAGCAATCGAACCGTCGTACCAAGTATAATTATATACACCTGATCCTCCGCTAACAGTGATATCGATACTTCCATTGTCCAGGCCACTGCACGTAGGATGAACTAATGTATCTTCGATGGTGATATTCTCTAATGAAAACTGAGTTTCAAACATACAGTTTGAAGGATCAGAAGAATTGGCATCGTAAACCTGAAGGGTGTAAGTGCCTTCGATTAATTTGTCAGCTCCAGCAATGAGAGCATCACTTGAAATTGTTTCCGGCTGTGCAGCCACAGTAACATCATTGCTAATATAAACCTGATTATTTTCCTGCCGAACCACACGCACATGGTAGGTATAATTACCGGCGCCATCATCCAAACCACCTGAAACATCGAAGTTTACGTAACCGCTGGTCAGATCCTCACATTCGATACCGTAATCGGTAACGCTTACAGAAAATGGATCTGGTTCTGTAATGGTCACACTTTCAGTAGATGAGCATCCGTTGTCATCAACCACCTCAAAAGTATAAGAACCGGCTGAAAGTCCTGTAACCGTGTAATCGTTCAGACCATCCCATGAATCTGAGACTGTGCCGTAGTTTATTATGTAAAGTCCGGTGCCACCAGTGACAGACAGACGCACACTTCCGGTACTTTCTCCGTTACAAGTGGTAACATGTGTTGTATTTTCAACTTGTAAGTCAAGCTGCATAGGTTCATCCACACCAATGTTACCAGAAACACTTAATGGACAAGTCGTTCCGGATTCTCTCACAGAAACACGATAGGTTCCTGCAAAAAGTGAAGTTATGGTATTGGAAGAAGTTCCGGTAACACTACTATGCAGATTCCAACCAGAAACACCATCATTATACTCCCAGACATAATCAAAGGTTGTCCCACCAGGTCGCCCATTTACTGAAACAGTTATTTCTCCATCATTGCCAGCATTACATTTCACATGCTGAATATCTTCCACATTGACAGTAAGCTCATTGGGTTCAGTGATTTCAAAGAAGTGGTTGTCGTAGCAACCGTCAGCGTCGCGAACCTGAAGTTCGTAAGTATCGGCTGATAATGGAAGATTACTTTGACCAGCAGCATAAGTATCAGGTGTTCCAGTTTGAGGTATAACTGTAAACTCATAACTACCTACTCCGGTTCCACCGGTTGCACTAAAAGTTATCTCACCATTACCCCCAAAACACTCAGCATCTGAGTTTTTGGTAAAGGAGAGGATCAATTCAGGATCTTGGGAAAGTGTAATATTTTCAGAATAACTAAGCGGCTGACCATCAACCACTGTGGCAGTGTAATTTCCAGCCACCAACCCGGTGTAGTTGGCATAAGTATCTCCGGAGCTAGAAGGAGTAATCACATCACCACTACTGTTGGTCAGTGTAATAGGTGCATAAGGCAGTACACCACCTGTGGCAGTCAGACTGATTTCGCCATTGTTGTTGCCGAAGCATGGACCAGGATTTTTGGATAAGACAGTTAAACCAAGGGCATCATTGTCATCAACATCCAAATTGAGCAATTCGTCAAAACAACCATTGGCATCAGTTACTCTAACAGAGTAAGTTCCGGCTGATAAATTCGATTGAAGCGTCACTCCATCGGTAACACCCGTGCCTGTCCAGTCGATTATAAAAGGAGCAACCCCACCGGTAATGCCGATTTCAATACTACCATCTCCTGCACCCGGAGTAGATTCATTGGTAATAGCCTCCAAATTAACGACAGGTTTACTGGCCGGGGCCTTAACATTGTAATAGCCTGATGTTGAGCAGTTATTCTCACCAAAGATATCTACCCGATAATCTCCGCCAATGGTTATGGGGAACACTGCAGGGGTACCATCCGGCTGATTATCATCATCTACCTGCACCCAGTTACCCGGGGAGGCCTCTCTGTATAAAACATAATTAAAGGCGCCAGAATACCCTGCTTGGTCACCCTCGACTTGTATCTCGCCAGGAGTGGTACAATCAACGTTAGTCACACTACTGCTGCTGGCTATAGTAACCGGTCCATTCGGTTCATCAATATCAACCTCATTACCAGCTGCAAGTGTCTGAACACATGAAGGGTTACCGGCATCACGCACCTGCACATCGTAGGTACCTGCATATAAATTGGTAAAGGTATATTGGGAGGAACCGTTGGTTACCCATGGTGTTCCATTCAAACTAAACTCATAGCTTCCTGATTTACCGCCGGTTGCAGCAATTCTAAAAGAACCATCATTCCAACCATAGCAGGTGACATCATTTACATTACTTGGCGTTAATGCAATTGCATTAGGTTCAGTCAACGTAACTGTGCTTAAGGCTTCAGCAAGAGGACATCCGTACCCATCAACTATAGTAATCTCATAAATACCACCTCCCAAACCGGTAAATTCACCGGTGTTACTGGTAGCAATATCAGTAAAAGTTCCTGTTCCATCATCCTCGGCAAGGGTATAAGTAAAATCAGAAGAAAGACTGGAAGCGGAAACATGGATTTCTCCGTCAAGTGCCCCATTGCAGGTGGGGTTAATGGTATAGTCAACAACTGCAGTTACTTTGTTTTCGCGAACTTCGACGGAGCCGTTCATCATGGAGGTGCAGGCATCCGCAGTAGCAGGTAATTCAGCACGCACAGTATACGTACCTTCTTCGGTTACCGCCGGAAAAGTAAAAGAAGTTTCCGACGCTAAACCAGTATAATCATCTACAACAGTCCCATCTCTTAACAATTCATAAAACACATCTTCTTCTGAAGAACTCAAACCTATAGTTGCATCACTTCCAAAACAATAAATTCCTCCGTTAGGTGTAGCCGGAGTTACGTCAAAGACAGTTGGTGCCGAACGTATGTTAAATTCTTTGGTACGGGTGGAAGTACATCCGTTTTGCTCATAAACATAAGTAATCTGTTCTGCCGAGGATGCAGCAACCAGTGATGGATCGAACTCTGCACGACCGTTGTTATCAGTTCCGGCACCATCAACTTCATTGTCAATTCCAGGAGCAGTAGGGTTGCCCGGGCTTCCGAGCATGAAATAACCTAAACCAGTCGCACCACCACCAGCATATCGGCCTTCAAAAATAACAGGAGAACTGTTTTGGCAGAATTCAAGAGGATCAGTAGTTCCGAAGTTAACTGAAGGAGTCTCTATAACTGTTACTTCAAAAGTCTCAGTCTTTTCACATTGTCCGGCAGCGGTATTATCAAAAACTAAAGTAATATCAAATGTACCAACAGGTGCTAATGTAGGATCAAAATAAATGGGTGCATCTCCATCACCTACAGGAGTAGTATTTGTTTGAAAATAAGTACGGTTACCAGCGCCGTCCACAGTAAACAGGCACTCATTCGGTGCAGAAAAAGTATATTCTGCACTTTCAAATCCGGCATCAGCATCATAAACTCCACTTGACAATACAAGATTGTTGGTCTGTAGCGGATAAAGGGTAGCATCATTCTGGCAAAATTCATTATCAGCCAAAACAATAGCAATCGGAGGATCATAAACCGTTAACGAAATAGTTGATTCAGAATAACAACCACCGGTATTTATGGAATAGGTAATATCATGTACCCCTTGTCCGGCAAGAGAGGGATCAAAACTGTCACCCGACACACCATTTCCTGAATAGTTACCACCTGGCTGCGTGGGTGTAAAGAGAACGGGGGAATCGTTTATACAAAATTCAGTTTGAGGACTGGTAAATGAAGCATCCAGTTCAGCCGGGATAAGAATTTCATGGGTTATAATATTTTCACAACCATTGTAATCATAACTATACTCAAACACATAGTTTTCATCAGTTGCTCCCAGGTTCGAGGGAACAAAATCCATTTCAGGGTTGGCTGTTGTACTGGTTACCGTACTTATAGCAGTTTCTGTGCCATCCAACGGCAAAGTTGTCCGGTAAAGATTAATAGTTCCACCATCAGGCAATGTTCCATCTACCGGTTCTCCATAAATGGTATAAGTAGAATTATCACTAATACAATAAGTATCAACAAGATTACTACTAAATTGAAGATTTGTTCCAATTTGTATATTGTAACTTACACTTCCCGAACATCCATTAATATCGGTATAATCGAACGTAATGGTATGAGTCCCGTTGCCGGCTACTGCCGGATCAAAAATTGCCAGGCCATCATCAGCAGTAGCATCATCCACGCCATTACCGGAAAAGTCACCGCCACCAATGGCAACTCCTGTATCAATAAAGAATCCTTCAAGATTAATAGAGGCATCATCCTGACAAAGAATCAGATTTCCTGTAGCAGGAAAGGTATGCCAACCGGTAGCATCCTGATACCGGAAATCAATATTGTCCGTCAGATCTTCATGGAAAGTTGTACTTTCTGATGC
>Ga0163227_100109_pt1 | contig 29107 bp, 41 predicted proteins | sample MSEWel2016_09_14_2_FD_113148 | JGI IMG/M metagenome (GOLD analysis project Ga0163227, IMG submission 113148) | Subsurface microbial communities from deep shales in West Virginia, USA - MSEEL Well Study Marcellus 5H_2016_09_14 ...
AACTAAAATTATTATCAATATATTCTAAATAAAAATCTTTCATTCGTCTACAAATATAATTAATATTTTCATCTGACAAATTTGTTTGATTATTTATTTGCTCTCTAATAGCTTTTTCTATTATCAACCAATTTCTTTCTTTTTCCTTTGGAAATTCAATTATATTATCCATTTTTCCTCCTTTAAAATAATTTGTAAGATTATCTATTCATTAAATAATTCAATAAAAATAAAATTAAACCTTTTTATTATTAAATTTATCAATACAACACAATCTCAATTAAGGTGTATTGATAAAAATTGCTGTAAGCTCTGCAATATCAATGTTTATGGTAATTTTTATCTTTTTTTATGGTTATTAATACAACATAATGTGTTGATTATTATTATTTAATGCAATATAATGTATATAAATTATTTTATTTTATCGCTCTCCTGGAAAGAGATCACTTTCCAGAAAAGCAATTAGTTAAAGTTGATTTTTTAAAATCATCTACCAGAAGAAAGGAGTTTTGCAGATGAATAAAGTTGAACCGATTCGTGACAAGCAAAAAATTGAAGAGGTGAAGATGGAACTCTTGAAGGACAACTACAGAAATTATCTTTTGTTTGTGCTAGGAATAAACACTGGCCTTAGAATTGGAGATATGCTCAAACTTAAAGTGGAGGATGTCAGAAATCAGACTCATATTATCCTGAAAGAGCAAAAGACAGGTAAATCAAAAAAATTCTTCATCAATTCTGTGTTGAGAAACGCCCTGGATGAATATATTGCTAATATGGCGGACAACGAATACCTATTTCAAAGTAGGAATGGGACCAATCAGCCTTTATCCAGAAGCCAGGCTTACAGAATTTTAAATGAAGCCGGCACTAATGTTGGTTTGAAATCTATTGGATGTCACTCAACCAGGAAAACCTTCGGCTATCATCACTACAAGCAGCATAAAGATGTTGCTCTGCTGCAGCAGCTATTCAATCATTCAGCTCCCAGCGTTACTTTAGACTATATTGGTGTCAATCAGGATGTAATGGATAATTCTATGAAGAACTTTTCTCTGTAAAAACCAGATTATACTTTATTGATTTTCTTCTATCGCTTTTATTCTAAAAATGTAATTTGTTAACTTTTCAAACTTAAAACTTAAGAATATACTCAATCCAAAAGCAAATGGAAATATTAATAATGCTTTAATTAATTCTTCTTTTGTTGAACCGATTTCAAGTAAATTTATAGCAATAGTCATAGACAATATTAAAAATAATATAGTAAAAAGAACTGTCAAATTACTAAAAATATTATATGTTATAAATATAATTATAATTGTCGTTATTATTTTCATAATTAAACTTTCTGAAATTTCAAATATACCTGGAAAAATGTTATAAAAAATAAATACTGTTCCCACTATTCCTAGAATAAATTCAAATTTTCCTTTTGAGGTTGAAATCTTTTCTTTGATTTTTCCTTTATTTTTTTTTAGTAGAGGTATTAAAAGTTCTGTAAATAAATCTGAAATTAATTCTGGTAAATTTTTTATAAACAAATATGATAATAAAATCATAAAAAGAAATGAAGTTAAATTTTTTAACGAATTATAATTTAACCCTAAATTCAAAGAAATAATATGAGTATTTGAATTAATAACAAAAGCCAAAATAATTGATAAAATTAAATATAAAATCTTTTTAATTATTTTAATTTTTTTCTCCCCCAATATTAAACTTTTTTAGTTTTAATTCCATTAAGAAAGCTTTTTCTCGTTTTATATCCATGTGCGTTAACACTGGCTTGTTCACTAAAACCCTTTAATCTAAAGTTAAACTTCAAATTTATCAGTAATCTGCTTTTTTTATATTTTTTCTAGCTTATTTTATTTTTTTAAAAATAAATAGAACTGCTACATGTACATACATCTAGAAAACTCTTCAATTTCATCTTCTGTTTTTCCTTCTTTTAAATATGTTAATTTCAAATGATGGTAAAATTTCTCGCTAGGAGATAATTTAGTAGTGTCTTCTTTTTCCATTGATTCAATTAGATTTTTATGATATTTTTCTGATTTAATTTGCTCTTTGATGATATAATCAATTTCTTTTACAACATTTAATAATGAGTTAATTCGTTCCTTATGTGTCAATTCGTATAATCTTGTTTTAAAACTCCGAATATGAGAAATGAATTCTTTTATTAAGGGTTTTATTAAAACTTCTTCTTTATTACGGAGAATTACTAATTCTTTTTCTATCTCAATTAGCTTAACTTCAATCTCATAAAATTGAATATCATAGTAGTTTTTCTTAAGTTCTAAAATCTGGTTTTTTACTTTTTTAAACATTTAATCATCTCCTTTTCAATTTAAAGATGACCCATTATTTTTTGCAGCATTATTTAAAATAAATAATAAAAATAAAAGCCCTTCTCAACAAGAGAAGAGCTCATTAGTCGTTCATCAGCATCTTTTCTTATTTTTCAGCAATAGTGCTGCGGAAATTAGCACCTTCCCTAATTGGGGGTTGCTGGGTTTCAACGGGTCCGTTCCCTCCACCACTCTTAATAAGAGTAGAATTATTAAATTATAAATAAATATTATCACTAATTACATATATTTTCAAATAATAAATTAAATTTAGTGGGTTAAAATTCAAAAGTTAACCAATTCCACAGCTAAACAAAAACTTTTTGCTTCTAGAGCCTCTAATTTAGAAGGATAAAGCTATTCAGCACCAAAATCTTTACCCATTCCATGTCTAATCATTACTTCATCAAAAATTTCTTGGGTTATGAAGCTTTCATTTTTAGCTATTCTAATCTCCTCCATCTCCTGATATAATTCTTGAAGGAGGTCGTATACCTTATAATATAAATCATAATTAGGGAATTGGTATTCTTCACATCTGTAATCTACTCCATGTTCGTTATCACTTTTATGTTTATATTCATTAACAGGTTTAATTTTAAGCTCTTTTATAAGTCCTCTGACATAATCTAATAAGTAGGGGTTATTTATTCTAATCGGTTTATTTAATCCATTGGAAGTTGTATAAAGTTGATTGTTTTTAATGTACATGCTTGTTTTTTCTACTTCTTTAGATAAATATCGTTGCATTTTATAATATTTTAAATTTCTTTCATCGGTTATTTTAAAGTTTATTCCATCTAAAACTACATTTAATTTATCTACTCTAAAAATATTTACAATTCCATTACCCCATTTTTTTTGGAGTGTCCACTGGTCTATATATGGTAAATTACAGAGAATATGAAAATGGATTTTTTCATTTTTTTGAAATTCTATGACCTTAAGATATTTAAATTTATTTATATCACTATCAATATCGTTCAAAAGTTTCGGCATTATGTTCTTTCTAAAATTTTCAAATCTATGATTTGCATCATCTACAGAATATGGGTTTCCTTCGAAGATTAAATCATCTAGAAGACTAACAGTTTTTCTTTTGACCTTTTCATTTAACCTTTTCATAGAAATCGAATCTCCATATTTGCTGTAAAGCCTATTTTTAACTAAATCTTCTTTATTTGTAGTAATTGATAAAAAAGCAATTATTCTTTTTCTTAAAAATTTATTGTAATTATTATCATTAAGTCTAAAATAGTCAGTATCACTTAATTTATCTAGTTTTTTAATGCCAGACAACATATTAAGAATTTCGTTTTGATTTTCAAAGAATTCAGGGAAAACATCATGCATTACTTCAGGCTTCTTTTTTACAGAGTTGGAAACTAATTCTTTATAGTCAACATCTCCTAAGGTTATAGTAAGAAATGTTGTTAATTCTCTATTGTTGCATCTAATAATATTTTTCAAGTTTTTAATTCTGCGTTTATTGCTCCTTGAAGTATCATCGCTACCATTTTCTTTAGAATTATCACCCTTGCCTTTAACTTTTTTGTTTTTGGTTCCTTTTTTACTACCAGGAAATTCACTTTTGTAATTACAGTGTATAAAATCAGAATATTTTCTTCTTTCTACATGATTACCAGCTATAACATATGAATCATCATATCTGTAAGGGCGTTTATTGTAAGTATTAAAAAAATCTACAGGATTAAAGTCATTTTCTGTTTCTGAAACTAATGCATTAAAATTTGCAGTCGAATTATTTGCCAAGTTTATTCATCCTTTTTTGAGTTAAATTTTTGTATAGAAGCTAAAAAAGTCGCAAAAAACAGACAGTAGTGTCATATATATTTCAAGAGAAGTGATTAGCGTTCCGAGAAAAAATTAAATTCTCTATTTCTTAACATAATTATACCATCTAACCACTTCATTATTCAATAATTGACAAATTAGAAAGTAATTGTTCCAACAACCATACACTTTACATTTTACAGCTGGTTTCCAAACCGTTGAAAAATGAAAGCTTCAGAGATATAATGTAGTTAGAACAAAAAATCAAATAAATTCTTATCAGGTCCGGCATTTATGTCGGATTTTTGTTATTTTAAAAAGCATCTAAAAATAGATGCTCAGGAGTTCAAATTGGCTGTTTTAGAGGGGGTATTGGGTAGTTTGGGCGTTCTGCAGTTTAGGTCGATAAAGGCTCTTTATGGGGCTGTAATAGTCTCTTGAGGCCATTTTAGAACCAATATTAACAATATTTATAATATTATCAAAAATATAGAAAGGTGATGCCATTTGAAAAAGATTGACTGCTACAAGGAAGTTAAAGCTAAATTGAAGTCTAAGGGATATAAGGTGGAGGACCAGAAGCTGATTCAGGATGGCCTGCAGTTTAATGTACTTAAGGGAAAGAAGTACCTCATTAGATTGTTTGAAAGTAAGAAGAAGGGGATTACTGCTGACTTTTCTCAAATTGACGACGAAAGGCTTAAGTCTAAACTGGAAAAGCTGACAGCTGATGTTTTGGATAAGTACGATAGGAAGAAGAACAGCCGCTCTGTAGGAAAAACAATAAAGGTTAATGAATCAATAGTATCAGTTGTGGTTGATTATCTTGAAGGTTTAGGTGCAGAGAAAGTTGAGCAGACTGAAGATTATGTATTAGCTATATATAAGCATCTGTCTTTGACTATTACCATCTATAAGTCGGGTAAGGTTAGAATTCAAGGTAGAGTTTATGTGGATAACAGTTCTTTTTATGATGAGCTGTTGATGGTGGTTGAAGGTAAGAAGGTTGATTCTATATCTAAAGATGTTGTTTCGAAAGAAGATGAGGCTTCTTCACTTGTGGTTGAGGGTGGTAATACTGATAATCGGTCAGATGTTGGAAGTTCTTTTCGACCAGGACTAAAAAGGGCTGGGGTTAGTTCGAATCGCAGAAAATCAAACGGTCTAATTGGTGTAGATGAGTCCGGGAAGGGCAGTTTTTATGGACCTCTAGTGATAGCGGCAGTTCATGTTGATACAAATACCCGCAAGAAATTGATTGATTTAGGTGTTCGCGACAGCAAAGACTTAGAGGATTACAAGATTAGAGAGTATGCACAGAAGATTAAAGAATGGTGTGAGTTTCAGGTTATTAATATTGATAGTGCTGCTTATAATAGGGGTTATAAAAAGAAATTTGGAAGTTTAAATAAAATTCTTGGGTGGGGTCATGCTGCAGCCTTAGAAAGAGTTTTGAAAAAAGTTAACTGCAAAAATGCTCTCTCGGATAAATTTGGGAAGGAGAGCGATGTTGAAAACTACCTGACTGAAATCAGCAGTGGTATTCATATAGAGTATAAAACAAAAGCAGAGAGCAATATTGCTGTAGCTGCGGCCAGTATTCTTGCAAGAGATAGGTTTGTGAGAGGAATAGAGGACCTTTCAAATAAGTACGGTTTTAAATTTCCAAAAGGCTATAATGAAGACAATGTATTAGAATTAGGTAAGAAATTTGTCAATGAATACGGAGAAGCGGAATTGAAAGAAGTTGCTAAAACTCACTTTATAACAGCAAAAGAAATTTTAAAGTCTACAAGGCAAAATCTGTTTGGATTAGTTTCTTAAAAATTTACCCCCCTGGGTCAAAAAATTGAAAAATCCATTGACCGCAACTATTATCTGATATAAAGAAAGGGCAATCTTTCAGAGCCCCACCGGGTTAACTAAATACTTATGTTTATTCAAGACCAGTATCACTTCTTAATTGGAGTGGCTGGTCTTTTTTTATTTTAACCACAAAAAAGGAGGTGATTTAATTGGGTGTTCTATTATTATTTTTAGTTTTGATTGCTTCAGGTGTTCTGAACCTAATAAGTGGCAACATTATTATAGCAATAGCAGCATTTGTAATTGCTTTTGCTTCTATTGGTTGAATAGAAGAATATCTGTTATGACGGCCGGCTTTCCTATTTTTTTTAGGATTGTTGGTCTTTTTTTTATGTCTAAAAACTAAAAGGAGGTAAGTTAAATGACAAATGAAAGTAATGAAGCCAAAAAGAATGTTGATGGTGGTAGAGAAGACAGGTTGATTAATTACACTAAAGAAGAGAAAGATATTTTAAGAAAGACGGCTGCTTCAAATGCTAATGAGGATGAGTTTAAGGTGTTTTTGCATGTTGCTGAAACCTATGGTCTTGACCCGTTTCTTAATGAGGTTTTCTTCTGGAAGGACAAGAAAGATAGGATGACAGTCATGTGTTCTAGAGATGGTTATTTGAAGATAGCAAACAGGAATAAAGACTTTGAAGGCCTGGTATCTGATGTTGTGAGAGCTAATGATGAATTTAAACGAACCACTACTGGAATAGAGCATATATACGGAGGTTCAGATAGAGGCGATATATTAGGCGCATATGCTCTCGTTTTTAGAAGCAATCGTGAGTATCCTGTCTTCGTATTCGCTCCCTTTGAAGAATATAACGGCTATAACAGCGTCTGGAACAGGTATCCTTCTGCAATGATATTGAAGGTTGCCGAGAGTATGTCTTTAAAGAGAGCTTTCAGTGTCAGTGGCCTGGTATCACAGGAGGAAATGGATGTACAGAGGCTGGAAGATAAAGAGAAAAAGAGAAAGAGTAGTCAGGATGAGGTGATAAAACCAGCTGATGAACAAAAGAAAGAGAAAGCTATTAGCAAATCCAAAAGTGATAAGGTTAAGAAACTGACAGGCAGAGAAAAAGAAATCAAAGCCCTGGTTGATGGTGATGTTAAGTTGAGAAAAGACTTATTTGAATACCTGGAGCATGTAAAGAAGATGAAGGAAGTTGATAAGATTTCAATTAATGACTTGAGCAATAAAGAATACAGTGAGCTTTATCATATTCTGCAGAGTTTTAAGCGTATTGATAGTAAAAATATGAGTGCTTAATTTAGTGATAATTGGACCGGTGTAGCTTGTTATGAGCTATGCTGGTCTTTTTTTATTTATAAAACTGTAATTATGCTGCACCATACTGGGTAGAACAAGTTAATACAGTTGTAATTTGAAGGAGGATTATTATGTGTAGAGTGACTGAAAGAGCTAGGGTATTTAATTTTTATCTATTTGGTGGAGATTTGGATTTTCCTGAAGGTTATGAGCTTTACATTTCAAAGAAACTGCAGCCATATTTTGACCTTTTAGAAACTGATGAAGAGGATATTGAGTATGCTTTATGGGAGAGTGGTTCTTTTGTTTTATCAACCAGGAATAAGTTTGCTATCTTCAATCAGAGAACAGGTGACTTTTTAATATTCAGCATAAGTCTAAATACTAAAAGAGAGGGGTATTTCATTTCATTAATCAGCTGTTTTAATACTGATGCAGAAAGTGTCGAAAAAGAAAGCTGTCCAGTAATTACTATAACTTAAGGAGGTGTTAATCCAATGAAATTAGATGAACAAATTAAGCTTTATACTGCTTTAGAAAATCACTTTTTAGCTAGCATAAATTCATATAGAGCTGAAGGTGAAGGCATGATTGTTCCTGTGGTAGAAGAGCATTTATTTCAGATGGCTCTAGATAAACTTGCTGATGAAAAAAAGTGGGAGTTAAGAGATGAGCTTTTCTATTCACTTCATGACAACTTCAAAATTGTAGACACAGTTTTTGAGAGGATATATTTACACAAGAAAACAGGAATAGAAACTGCTGTTGGTCCGAAAGAGGTCATCAAGTACGGGAATAGTTATATCTGGGAGGATTTTTTGTTTACTTTCAATCGGCATCTGTAGAAAGGAGTATTATGAAAATCATAAGTGTTTTTCTGGTGACTGCTGTTATTGTCATGGTATTTGCTGCAATTTGTGTCTTTCAGCCTGGACTAGATGATTATATCGAACTCTACGACTGGAAGAGGGTTCACTTTGTAAATAGAGGTGAAACACTTTGGGATATTGCCAGTGAACTGAGTGGTGATAAATACGACACGAGATTAGTTGTGGCAGCGATTAGGGAAGTAAATGGTATAGGTGCAATGCTTAGAATCAATCAAAAGTTAATATTACCAGCTGATTAGCCATCATACAGTTTTCTGTGTGGTGGTTTTTTTATGTCTAAAAGGAGGTGAAGTTGATGAATGGTATTAGAAATTTGTTTAAAGAACTGCTTAGAAATCCTGATAATTTGATGCTTAGAGAAGAAATACTGGCTGTTTTAGATTCTGCATCTGCTCAGTTGGACTGCAGCTATTACTACAGGTTGTACAAGAAAATTGTTGGTTAAGTTCAAGGGCTGTCAATCACGATAAAAGAATGGTTTGGGAGGTGAATCAGATGTCTATTAATGAAGTGCCCAGTGATGATTGGAAGGTTAATCAGATTCTTGGACCTTATGCTAGAAAGCCTGATGAAGATGAGATGGAAGCTATGCAGAAAGATTTGAAGAAAAAGAAAGCCTTTATTTCTCGTGATAGAGAAGATGTTGACTTTAAAATGCCGTTCTAAAAATAAAAAGGAGATGAGATAATGGTAAACATTCAAAAGTTCAGTTTAAGAGTTGTGAAAGAGTCAGGTGGAAGGTATGACCTTGATAAGCAGATTAGTAATCCGTACAGTGCCAGAGATTTGTTTATTGAAGTTTTAGAAATGGACAAAAGGGCAGAGGAAGTATTTGCAATTGCTACCCTTGATGTAAAATCAAAAGTCACAGGAGTTTTTGTCGTCAGTACCGGGACTTTATCTGCAAGTTTGGTCACACCAAGAGAGGTTTTCAAAAGAGCTGTGCTTCAGAATGCTGCTGCTATCATATTAGCTCACAATCATCCCTCAGGTGAACCAACTGCAAGTGCAGATGATATTTCAATCACCAAAAAGCTAGAGAAAGCAGGTAAGATTATGGGCATTAATGTAATGGACCATATTATTATCGGTTCTAAAGAAAATTTTATCAGCATGAAAGAAGAAATGTTAATTTGAGTATGTATTGAGAGCCTGGTAAAAGCTGGGCTCTTTTTTAAATCACAAAAAAGTGAAAGGGGTTATCTTATGGCAAAAGTTAAAACATCTGAACTGCTAAAAGAACTTGATGAGAGGATTGATAAGGTGCAGTCGTCTGAAGAGTTTAAAGAGGTGCTTGAATTTTTTTCTAAGTTTCACAACTACTCCTACCACAACAGCATCCTTATTATGATGCAAAACCCGGACGCAACCCTGGTTGCGGGATACAGATATTGGCAGAAAAAGTTTAACCGCCATGTCAAAAAGGGTGAGAAAGGAATAGCTATACTAGCTCCCTTTACCTACAAAAAGAAGAAGTCTGATGTAGATTCTAATCTAAATTCGGATGATGAAAAGGAGGTGACCAAAACTTATTTTAGGCCTGTTTATGTCTTTGATGTCAGCCAGACTGAAGGAAAACCTCTACCACAAATGGATTTGAGCATTGAAGATAGTAATTCTAATCTATTTGAACCTCTAAAAAACTATGCTGTGAGTAAAGGGATAGAGGTTAAGTTTAAAAGCTTGAGAGAGGGTCTAGACGGCTATTCTGAGGGTGGGAAGATTGTCATTAACACAAATGCTAATCAAACTGAAAAAGCTTCTATTTTAGCTCATGAAACCGCTCATGAGCTTTTACATTTCAGTGGTGAGAAGGATTTGAAACTAACAAAAGAGATTTTAGAAATGGAAGCTGAAGCTGTTGCTTTTGTGGTGATGAATTACTTTGGAGTGGAGATTAAATCTGATAAATATTTAGCTCTGTACAAGAAAAGCTATGACCTGATGCAGAGTCTAAAGAGAATCAGTGATGTAAGCTCGGCCATGATTGATTATGTTTTAGAAAGTGAATCTAAATTGCCAAAAATATCTTAGGAGGGATTTTTGATGCAGAATACTTTAAGAAAAGAAAATACTGAACATGAAAGCAGAGGATTTGTTGTTGATAATGACAGAAAAGCAGTCTGGTGTTTGAGGAAGATTAAACATTTGAAAGAAAAACAGTTGAAAAATGAAAAGTTAGCAGAATCTGAAATAGAAGATATCCAAAAAGAAATTGACGAAGTCCAAAAATGGCTTAGTGGAGAAAACGACAAGCTGCAGAATAGTATTGACTTCTTTGAGTCGATACTTTATTCCTATGCACTTGAACTACGGAAAGGGGAGCCTGAGCTAAAAACTCATAAACTTCCTTTTGGAAAACTGCAGTTCAGAAGTAAAAGACCGAAATGGAACTATGATAATGCAAAGTTATTGGATTTTATCACTTCTAACTACAGAGAATTGGTTAAAGTTAAAGAAAGTGTTGATAAGAGAAAGTTAAAGCAGATGACTGAAGTTGTGAGCGGTAAGGTTGTAGTAAAAGATACCGGTGAGATTGTTGAGGGTGTTGAAGTTGTAGAAAGAGATGAAGAATTTCAGGTTAAGGTAGATGTTTAAATTAATCTAAATGATAAGGGGGCAGTGTGTGTTAGCTGCCCCTATATAATCTAGTTCATTACCAATTCCCACCTAGCAGCTATTCTCTCGGCAATGCTTTCTTCTTTAACTTTTCTGATGTAGCCTTTTTTAACCAGTCTTTTCCTAAAAGTTCCTATACTATTTCTGTTCAAACCTGTCCAATCTGCAGAAAAGTTTCCAGTGTATGGAGCTGCTCTATTGTTAGGGTCATAAGCCTGCTGGACCTCCAGGAGTCTAACAAAACCTTTAAAAAGTATTTTCTCTTTATCAGATAGATTATTTAGAGGTTTCGGTGTAATTATCGGAGGTATTTTAATGATTTTAGAATCTGCTAACATTCTGCACCACCAGATAATAGATGTTCCTTTTTTTAATGACTGTTGTTTACCCGTCAAAAACTCAAAATACAACTCAGGTAAAGTATAGAAACTGCCTGACCTGTGGAAATCTTTGAATCCTATTGTGCCATTATCTGTTCTATAAAGTGCAGCAGAGGGATTATCCTCATCGTGTAAAGGGCATCTAAAGGTTGAACCTATTCTTTTGATATCGATATTAAACAGTCTGTGCATTAACTCTAAACACACATCTTCATCCTTACTGAGCTCTACTAACTGCCTTTTATTAACATCTTTATCAGTAGAAATAGAAAGAGATTTAAAACCTTTGTACCTACAATTAATATTAATAGTGGGTACATGTTTCTCTGTTCTTCTCTTTTTTCTTTTAGTTTGAGTTCTATCAGATGCTTTGGTTTGTCCTTCTAAATATCCAATAATCTGTTCTTTTCTATCTTCAAAGTCTGCTAATGGTACATCCTGAAATGAGAGAAAGTCGGTCCATCTGTATGTTATTCCTGATTGATGTAAACTGGGAGGAGCTACAACATATCCGTTTGTTTTGATTTCTCCTCTTTTAGTCTTATGGGCTGTCGGTAGATTGTTTGATTTACACTTAAAATAAAGATGATATCCCCTAGAGGTTTCTACAATTGGTGTGATTGGAAAACCAAAAGTGGGTTTTTTATCCAGGTCTACAATAACTAAAGAGTATTCATCATCTATCTTTGTTCCCGCAAAAATACCGATATTTATGTTCTCATTGCTGTCAAACCAGCTGTTGATTATGTTATTATTTGCTTTATTTTTTCGATACGGTTCTGTCTTATTTCCCAATAATAGATTGAATGCAGGTATTTTATCAGCTTTTTTTAATGGTAATAAATGAAAGTCAGCTGCTGCCATCTCATGTGCCGCTAATCTATTATCTGTGTTTAAAGTGTTTAGTTTTCTTGCAATCAATAGGCTCTTCCACCTTTCTATATTTGTGTTATACCAGTTTTTATTTGTTAGACGCTTATTTATACTCTAAAAGCAAATAATGCTTTTGAGAGCACCATCTCTTGGTGCTGTGGTGTCTGTATAATCGATTTCTATGTGTTTCTTTAAGTTCTGTTTAAGCATGAATAACATTATTTTGATTTTAAGCCTTAAATCGGCTATTTTAGAGGTTTAGCCTTCCAGATGAGTATTTACACCTAGAAGACCAATGATATTCTTGAGAACACCATCTGTTGGTGCTCTTATAACCTCTAAATGGATTTTAATTTAATTGAGTTAGTGGTTTAAAATGTAGTACAATGAATTCTTGCCAGTTGCTTTATCTTTGATTCTTATAGAATTTAAAGGCAAAAATCCTGATATATAGGTGACAACATTACCTTCTTTGCGCATGTTTTTAATAAGAAAATCTTCGTTATTCAATAAATGTTTAATCACTGTTTTTTGATAAGAATCTACTGTAATGAAGCAGTCACCTCTAACAGTTGTATCATCCATGTAAATGTGAGTAGACCTTTCACAGGGTAATAAGTCTTTATCAATTCCAGCAATTAATTTGTCGTTTTTTGTTGACATTCTGTTTCCTCCTGGTGTGATTTTATGTTGCAGGAAATAGAATTTTAATATACAATTAATATAGAAAGTAAATATAGTTCAGCTGTTGGTGCAGCTGTCCATTTCCTGACCACCATTTTAGGTGGTTTTTTCTTTTTACTGTTCTAATAGTGTCAATTTCACTTCTTTAGTTTGCCTGTTAAAACTAATTTCAACTTCTTCGCCTGGTTTAAAACCTAATTTTTTAACTGTTGCTGGTAGATAAACACGATTGTTTTTAGTAATTACTTGTCTGCTGTGGTCACTTACTGCTTTTTCGAAGCTGATTTTAATCACCTCCCTTCTTTATTTTGAGCAAGAAATTTATAATTAAACGCAAAAATCCCCTGCTAAAGCCATAAAAAGACTCAAAGCAAGGGATTATATAGCATATATTATTCAGAATATTAATCCAATTATACATTACCTAAAAATACTAAGCATACCCTAGAAAAGTTTAAACAAAGTTCCAAAACGACTAAACATGGCCTGTAAACGACTAAGCATAGTTAATTTATTTAAACAAATTTCTTGACATGCTCCAATAAAAGAAGGTATAATGTTTTATGCACATGAATATATATGTCTATGAACATATATTCCTATATTTTCGCCAAAAAATATAGGTAATTACTTTGTTAGACCACTAACTTCGCCAAAAGTAGTGGTCATTTTTCTTTTTATGATGTTTTTTAAAACAAAAAAATTGATATCATAATATATCAATTTCTGCCAAAAAAATATTTTGTTTTCTATAATCCTATTATACACTAAAATGAACCATTTTTCCACAACTGTATCTTTATTTAAAAATTCTTCTTACTATCCTTAATTATATCATATAATTATTTTGATTTCTGTAAAGTGTTTAACAATTTTGAAAAATAGTAATTTATTTTTTTATTAAAAATTACAATTTTTTGAATAAATTAAATTTTTTACAATTTACCCTTACAATTAAATTTTGTGAATGATATAATTTAATTACTATAATAATAGGAGTGGTAAATAATGAAAAGTACAGGTATTGTTCGTAAAATTGATGACTTAGGAAGAATGGTTATTCCAATTGAGCTTAGAAAAACTATGAGTATCAAGAAAAAAGACCCGATGGAGATTTTTGTTGATGGTGAAGTGATTATTCTTAGGAAATATGAACCTGCCTGTATTTTCTGTGGTAATGCTGATGATATTATTGAGTATGAAGGTAGAACTATTTGTGGCAGTTGTAAAGAAAAGATTGCTGCTAAATAAGCCTAAAAAGACCCCAGTATTACTTGGAAGTGTTTAAATTCCAGATAATATTGGGGTCTTTTAATAAACATCTATTAATTTAAACTATCTTCAATTCCAACAGGTCTTCGACCTCAATCACCTCATCACTGATAACTACCTCTTTCCTGTTCATATCTACTCTCTTGATTCTTCCGGAAATAGTTTTAAACCTCTTATCCCTGTAATATTTAATCTTAACCTTTAAGTTTCTTTCTAAAGCCTGATGCAGTCTTGAATTAATCACCGCTTTCTCCTGGTCATCTAAAATTGGTTTTTTCCTATCGTCCTCATGTTCCTTCAATTCTTTCAATTTCTTTCTGTGTTCAATCAGCATCATAGCGGTCCATTTCTTGTTCCCTCTGTCTTTAATATTCATTAAAACAGCTCCTTTCTACTAAATATATTATACCATACAAATGTTTGTTTTGTAGATTTTTAGCTGTTTTTATGGACAGTTTAATCTTCTCTTTTTAATGATTCTTCCATCACTGACTGAACATAATCTCTGATGGTTATTCCCTCGATATAGAGCATATTCTTTGCTAGTTTATGGTTTTTATCTTCCAGTAATATGCGCTTTTTAGAATAATTTTTATCATCAGAATATCGCTGAAGTGGGAGGTTATACTGTAAATCTTCGATTTTCCTGTTTAGATAGTGACTTACCCGGTTATTATTTTTTCTAGCAAGTTTTTTGAATTTCGAGTATATACTACTATCAAAATTTCCTAAATACTGTTGTTTTGACATTTATATCACCATTTAAATTATTTTAGATTTAGACTTCTATTATTTCTCCCAGTTGCTGTATGTAGTCATCAGTTGCCGATTTTATTTTGCCTACTTTTTCTTCAGAGAGTCTATCACCAGTTAAAACCTCTTTGAATTTGATGCTGTTTAGCAGCTTCTCAACTCCTTCCAGGCTGTCTATCACTTCATTCAAATCACTCATTTTTATCATCCTTATATGATTTAATGATTTTATCTCTGCCGTTTCGGAAAAATACAGTTCTATTATTTATAAATTCTCTTGTTATTAATTCTACCCACTCTTCTTCGCCATTTAATCTTCCAATTAAGATATACTGATGTTTTTTTCCATCTAACAAATTGTCTTTTTTGAATTCTGTGTTTAATCCTAAAAAAGTAGTAAATTCTATTGGAATATTTACATAATTGTTTCCCTCAACTATTATTGTTGGCAATCCATTTTTTTCTTTTGGAATTAATAAAATATCATCATCTATTTTTAATAAAAGGTCTGTTATTTCTCCAATGCTTGCTCCAGAATTATGTATTGTGAATCTTAGTTTTACACCTTGCCTATCATAAGTTTTATTGCTAAAAATTTCAATCTTTCCATCAGTATAAAAGCTGATATCTGGCTTTTTTAAATGAGTTAAATATAAGCTGTATATACTTATCATGATTGCGAAAAATGATATAAAAATACTCATATGTTTATACATCTCCTTTAAAATAATATTTCTCTGAAAACAAAAATTATCCTTTATATCAACTCTATCAGTAATTATAAAAACAATTTAAGAATATATGAATAAAAGAGTAAAAGAATATATAAAGCTAACAGTCTATGAGTTAACCAAACTTAGAATGCAGTAACATAAAAACAATATTTTTTAAGCATCAATATTCTTGAATGGCTATCTTTTTAACTTCATAACCACTTAGGAATAAAAGAATAAAAGAGTAAATATATATAAGAATATATATTACTAAGAAGTTATGAACTATCCAATATAAACATAAAGATTGGTAAGTGTTAATATTTTTACCTTCATATAAATTTAGAAATACATATGATTAGGAATGTCTGAGCTTACCAATATAAGTATCTAAAAACATAAACACAGGAATTGGTAGGTGCTAAAATTCATAACTTGTTATATTTTTACCTGCATAAACATATATGAACTTGAAAATAATTTTTTATAAAGTTAAAATTTAAACGATTATTTAATTAGCTGTTGATTATTTTTGTATTTATTTTTTGTACTATTTTTATATAAAAGAGTAAAAGAATATAAGAGTATTTATATAAAAGATGAAAAGAGTGTATACTTTTTTACTAGATTAAGTTATATCAACGGTTAGCACATTAATTAGCCTGGAATATTTCTACTTATAAATATTTGAGTAAAAGAGTAAAAACATAAAAGAATAAAAGAGTAAAAGAATAAACTTTGTTTTAACTTAAATTCCGTGATTGCATTGACATGTATTGCTTTGTGGTATATCATTAATGTAAATAATTAGAAGGAGGCAATAAATATGGTTGATAGCAAATATTATTCTCCTGCCGAATTAGCAGATATATTGAATTTAGATGCACGTACTGTTAGAAATTTGATAAATAATGGAGATTTACATGCGGTTAAAGTTGGTTCTCAATGGAGGATTGGCGAAAAGGATTTTGAAAATTTTATAGAAGAAAATAAGAATGTTGATGTCGATGAAGCTTAGGTTAAATTTTTTGAATCTTCTGGAGAGGAAGGTGAATTATTATTAAAATAATCAGTGTAACAAATCAAAAAGGTGGAGTTTCAAAAACTAGTACAGCGATTAATCTGGGAGCTGCATTAGCTGAAAAAGGAAATAAAGTTTTGCTGGTAGATGTGGACCCTCAGTTTAATATGACAACTGGTTTAGGATTTGAAAAAAAGGAAAACACTATATATGAAGTAATGAAAGAGGAAATCGAATTTCATGAAGCTATTTATCCAACTAACATAGAACCTGAAGATTGGACAGGCAAAATAGATTTAATCCCGTCTAGTATTGAGTTGGCAAATGCAGAGTTAGAATTTTCTGGTGCTATTGGTAGAGAAAAAATTTTAAAAGAAGCTTATGATAGGTCTGAAGAAGATTTGGACAGTAGAAAATATGATTACATTATTCTTGATACTAATCCATCACTTGGTCTTCTTACAATTAATGCAATGGCTGTTGCTGACAGCTTAATAATTCCTTTAGAGCCCAGCGTATTTGCTCTTGATGGTATGGAGCAGTTAATTAATGTGGTTAAACTTGTAAGGAGAAAAATCAATAAGAATTTAGCTGTTGAAGGGGCTTTATTAACCAGGGTAGATGGTAGAACAAATATTGGTAATGAATTTTATAATGATTTGAAAGAGGTTTTTGGTGATAAATTATTTAATACAGTAATACATCAAAATGTAAAGATATCAGAAGCTCAAGCAGAAGGTTTACCAATAAATCTTTATGATAAAAAAGCTAGAGGAGCTAAAGAATATCAGCAATTAGCTTTGGAGTTGATTAATAATGGCAAAGAAAGAAGTTAAAGAAAAAGCAAAAGGAATTTGGGATGGATTGAAGGAATCTGATGAAAATGAAAGCGAAAAAGAAGAAAAGAGTAAAAGAGCAAAAGAGCAAAAGAATAAAAGTTCTAAAGAAGAAAAGAAGAAAAGGTCCTTTATGCTAGAGAATAGTCAGATTGAAAAGCTCTATTTATTGAAAGCTAGAAATAACGATATGACATTATCTGAAATTGTAGGTAATGCGATAGATGATTATTATGAGGAACACAAAGTTTAAAATTTTTGAAAATGATTGTACCTGAAAGGAAGCGTATTTTATGAGGGTAAAAGATTTTAATCAAACATACAAAAAAGAATTTTACCAGTATATTTTAGGAGATATGCCAGGTGTAATAGAGGTCCGAGAATTTAATCAGGAAGGTCATGTTAATCGGCTTTGGTTCAATGATGTTTCAGAGCTTGCTGATTATAATTTTTCAGATGATAAGGATATTTATTTTGGTGTTGCCAGGCGTAAGAATACTACTTCTGGCAAAGCTAAGAATCTATCTCAGGTTCACTGCCTATGGGCTGATTTTGATGATATTGGGTTGGAAGAAGTAAAGTATAGAATTCAATCTACCAGGGTTCCAAAACCGAGTGTCTTTATCAATTCAGGTCACGGAATACATACATATTGGTTTTTAGAAGAACCTGTAAATGCAAAGTACATCAAACCACTCCTCAAATACATCTCTAAGGCTACAGGAGCCGATTCTAGAGCAGCTGAGCCTGCAAGGGTAATGAGGCTACCGTACACTTTCAACAACAAATTTGAGCCTGTTTTGTGTGAAATAAAGGAAATTAATGAATATAGTAGATACTCTTTAAAACATTTGGAAAAAAAGTTTGATTTAAATACAGGTAATCAATCTAAAAAACAGGAAGATAGGGTAAAGGGTATTAGGATGCCCAGCACAGATAGACCCTGCATCAAGTCCATACTAAAAGGTGTTGATAGAGGTCAGAGAAACTGGGCACAGGGCAGATTAACTAAATGGCTGCAGATGAAGGGTTATTCTAAGCAGAGAGCATTGGATATTGTGATGGCCTGGAATCATCTGAATAATCCACCAGAGAAGATTGTTAAGATTAAAAACGATTTTTATTCTTACTGGAAAGAAGATTATAAGCTGCTTGGCTGCACCATACCAGACCCTGACCTGCAGGAGATGTTGAGCAATCACTGTGACCGCTATAATTGCCCTGTTAAAGGCAGTCTGGACAGTCTGGAGCTAGATAACTATGTTAAGATTAATAACCGCTTATTCAGCGAATATAAGGACATTACAGGGTATGAGCTGATTCTCTATGCTATTTTACTTCGTGAAAAAGAAGGATTAAATACAACACAGATAAGAAATAAAATTACTCATAAAGGAAAAGAGTGTATGAGTAGGCAGAGGATTAGCAAAGGAATTAAAAAGTTAGAGAGTATGAATTTAATCAGTACTAAAAAAAGAAAAGGAATGGCAACCTTCTGTAAGGCAAAGGACCAGGGTACTTATGGTACCGGATATACTCTTGTCAACAATGGTGTGATTAATGGTGCAATATATCAGGCTATTAAGCCATCACAGCTTAAAGTTTACATATTGCTTTTAAAATACTCTTTTAACAATGGTTCTGTCTTTCCAAGCACATTAACCCTTTCTGATAGATTGGGTATAAAAAGACAGACTGTAAGCGACCATATAAAGGCTCTAGAAGATGCACTTTATCTTAAACGAAGATATGATTATAATGAGCGAGGAATGGAGACTTTAACCTGCATATTATTGGTTTAAATCTAATTGGAGATTTACTTCCCTGTTATAACGACAACCTTTAGGGGGGGGTGTTAAAATAATCGACGGGGGGGTGTTAAAATAATCGACGGGTGATTAGAAAATTACCTTCCTGATATAACAGGGATTATAAGGGGAGGGTGTTAGAATAATCGACACTAATAAATAAAGTATTATATATGTGGGTTTTTCTTTTATTTGTCTTATTCTTATATTAGAAGATGTTAATATGAGTATTAATCTTGTAGTTGGAAACACTTATGCAGCTAAGAATTATTTGGAGTCTGGATATAGTTTTTCTGAAGGAGAATATACCCAGAAAATCCTATCAATCACAAAAATGAATTTGTTGTGAAATTTATAAAGAATCAAATATTATCAGTCTATTTATAGATTAATTATTCTATCAAGAAAAGAGGGGTATAGTGGTTAACTTTAATGAAACAAAATTAAAAGATATTGTTGATTATAATGAGAAAGTCATTGAAGCAGCTGGTGGTGATGTCAATAATGTTGTAGATGAAATTATTACATTTGAGTACCAGGGGCATACCATCTGGAATCCATTTAAAGATGAAACTTCAAGATATTTAGTTAATCCAGAGAAAAAGTACGGATTAGAAAATTTAAAACAGTTAATTAGTGATTTTGAAAGCATATAAGGGGGTGCTTCTTTGAAAGATTCTCAGAAAAAATTAGTAAATGAGCTATATGATTTATTGGTTAATATCAATGAGGAAGGCTTAAATGATGATGAGTTTTATAATTGGCTCAATGAAAATTATTTTTTTGAACAAGATTTAGAAGAGATTATATACAAAGTAAGAAAGGCTAAAGAAAATTTTTGAATTAAAATGTTAATCCAAGGTGATAGCTGTGGACAAAAATTATTTTTGGGAAAAAATTATGAATTGGTATAATTACAACAAACGTAATTTTCCATGGAGAAGTACAGATAATCCATACTATGTATTAGTGGCTGAAATTTTATTACAGCAGACTAATGCTGGAAAAGTTGAGCCTGCTTATTTGGAAATAATAAAAAAATATCCAGTAGTTAACAAATTAGCAAAAGCTGATTTATGTAGATTGGAAAAAATAATAAAACCCTTGGGGTTAGTTTATAGAGCTGAAAATTTAAAAAAATGTGCTGAAATAATTGAAGAGAAGTATAGTGATTATTTTCCTAACAAAAAAGATGAATTAAAGGAATTACCCGGTGTCGGAGATTATATATCTGATGCAGTTTTATGCTATGCGTTTGACAAAGAGGTAATTCCTATAGATACAAACTTTTTGAGATTATTTACAAGAATTAATAATTTAAAATTTAGTTGTTCAAATAAAAAAGAAAGGGAACAATTATTAGCAATAATAAGAAGTTTTTATTATTTTGGAGATTGCACTAAAGAATATAAATTTAAAGAATACAACTTTGCAATATTAGATTTTTCTGGTAAAATATGCAAATCAAGAAACCCTAAGTGTAATAAGTGTTGTTTAAAAGAAAAGTGCAGATATTTTAAACCATCGTAAACATCTTCATGTTTTTGTAAGTAGAATTATTATCATTATTAGTTAATAACTGTTTTTTTATTTCTTTTGCTAAAACTTTAGCTAAGTTTACTGGTACTGCATTGCCAACCATTTTATATCCATCATTAAGTTTATCATAAAAAAACTTAAATTCATCAGGAAATGTTTGAATTCTTGCAGATTCTCTAATTGACAGTCTTCTAGGTTCTCCATCTCCTTCAAAAATTCTTTTGTCTTTTTCTACTTTAACCATGTCAGGAGAGTTAGGGTGTATTTTTGCATGTCTACCACTAGCTTCAACAGTATAACCTGGTTCATCCCAATTTCTTTTTCGATTTCTCGACATAAATCTTGATGAAAAACTCCCTATATAATATTCGTGAGCATTAATATTAAGTTTATCCCCATTTGTATAATTTTTTTCTTTAGCTGCTAAAGGTTCAGGCAAATCTTTTATAGAATCTTCTAGTTTTAATATATTTGGTTTATTTGGGTTAGAGTCAGAATATAATTTTTTTGGAAATTCAAATTTTAGATTTAAATCTTTTCTGAAGCCCACAATAAAAACTCTTTTTCTGTTTTGAGGAACACCATAATAAGAGGAATCCAACTTTTTATAATTAACTTCATATCCTATTTCTTCAAACAAAGTGATTATTTTTTTAAATTCTTTTATGTGAGATTTAGATATAATTCCAGGTACATTTTCAGCTAAGAAAAATTTAGGCATTTTATCTCTTAATACTCTTGCATATTCATAAAATAATTGACCTCTGTTATCGTCTATGCCTCCCATTGAACCTGCTAGGCTCCAACTCTGGCATGGGGGTCCACCAATTATTCCATCGCAGAAAGGAATTTCAGAAGATTTAATATCAATGATTGAACGAGTATCAAGTTCAGTTTCTGGATGATTATATTTATAAGTTTCCCATATTTTGTTATTAAACTCATTTGCCCATGCAATACTAAAACCGGCTTGTTTAAAACCTAAATCTAGACCGCCACATCCTGAAAAAAGTGAAACTAATTCGAACTTTTTTTTAGACATTATTATTCTCCTTTTAAATTAGAAATTATAAGTTCCTTTAATTAATTTAGAATTTATATAATTTACTGGATTGTTAGGATTTTTTATTTCAACATCATTGACTTTTAAATTTGGAGAAGATTCATTTTCTAATTTTTCTCTATAACTTTTATCAAAACTATTATATTTTTCATCTTTCATAATAGCATAAACTTCTAAATCATTATCTTTATTATAATATACAGAATCTAAATAGTTAAATACATTTAAGGGATTTTTAATATGCCACATTCCCCTTATTCTGAAGTCTGTAATTCCTAAAGGGTCTACTCTTTTAACTTTACCAATTTCATTTGTTTGAGCAAACTCATATCGCATATCATTTATGTAATCACTAATACCATTAAACAATTTCAAATAAATTTCTTTATCGGCGGCATAGCAATCTCCATAAACAAGCCACAATAATTTTAGTTTTCCTTTTTTTACAACACCAATTACATATATAATATCTTTTTCATCCCATTCTTCATCAATATTTTTACAGGCTTTTGTTATTCTAGAATCTGTTTTATACAATTTGTCTTTTGGAAAAGAACTGTTTAAAGCAATATTTGAACCTTGAGATTGAATTTTTTTTACTTCAACAGCATCTCCATTTTCAATGATAAAATCTGGAGGATTATTTTGATTACCAGAATAGGATAAATAATTACTATAATTTTTTTCTTTATCTTTTACTTCTTCAATATTGAATGAATCGCAAAAAATATCTTTAATAAAATATTCTAGAGATTCTCCTACACTATTTATTCTATTTTTACTTTGATAAATTTGAGAAACATTATTATTACCAACAGAGTCCAAATTAATCAGAGCTTTTAGTATATTTGTTTTCAAAGTGAATCCCCTTTCCATATGTATTATTATATTATAAAATAAATATAGTCTTACAAATAACAATAACTGCAATAATTTAGATTGTCAAATTCAAATAAGTATTTTTAAATTATTGATTTAATTTAAAATGAGTTTACTATAAATTTTTTTAATTAAAAAGGAGATTTTTATGAAAAAAGAAAATAAAAATTATTATTTATTAAATACACCACCAGAAGATTTCAAAATTGATATAAAAAACAAATTTTCTATAGCCGGGTTTCCAGAAAGATACAAAAATTCAGTAAAAAAATTTAAACCTGGGGATAGGATAGTTTATTATATAAAAGGAGAATATGTATTTGGTGCAATTACTGAAATTACAGGTAAATATTATTATGATGAAACTCAAATTTGGAGTGATTGGTTTAATCTTTTTCCTGTAAGAATTGAAACTAAACCTGTATATTTTTGTGAAAAATTTGAGAATATGATTTTTGTAAAAAATATATGGGATAATTTGAATTTTATTAAGAGCAAGAAAAAATGGGGGGCATATTTTCAGGGGTCTTTTAGAAATTTAACTAAAGAAGATTATAAGGTAATTGAAAATGCTTTAAAAGAAAACCTTGAATCTAATTTTTAAGAATAAAAATAAACTATAAAAAAACAGCGCAGTATATTGTAAAATCTTATTTGATTTTAGAAGTTTAAAGGAGGGTTGATTTTGGAGTTTAAATCTATAACTAACAGTACATATATTAATGAAGGTATGGAAGCTTTGAGGTTAGCAAAAGAATTTAAGGATAAAAAAAGTTTAAAAGAAAACTTTGAGATAAACAAATTCTCAAAATCAGCCCGAAATAACTGCTGGAATCAAATCAATAAAAGATATTTAACTAACTTTGATGATAATTTAAATAGAGCTTTAATTAAACTGATTGATTTTGATGGTATTAAACTAAATAAAGAGCTGATGTTTTATCATTATCTTCAGGAAGAACTTATTTTCAAAAAAACTTTAGTTAATTTCATTTATCCGAAGTTAAGGGTAGATGATGAGTATGTGGTTAAAAGTAGTGATATTTTATTTTTCATCTCTGATTATTTAGATTATGCTCAATCCACAATGAAAAAAACAGCGCGGTCCATTGTTAAGGCTTTGGTAGACTTTGAGGTTGCTGAAGTGGAAGATAATGAGGTTAAGGTAAAAACCTATCAGCCACAACTGTTAACAGTGGTTTATGCTTTATATTCAGAGTATGCTGCGGGATTTGAGGAAGCTAAGAATTTTAACATACTTAATCCGTCTGTTGAACATATTAAAGAAAAGGCAGAGTTTTATAAGTTGTTTTTGATGAATCCAGCTATGATTGAAGATTATTTTCAAAAAGCCTGGAAGGAAGGCTATTTAGGATATGAGCCCAGGGGTGGATTGAATCAGTATGTTTTGAAGTATAAATCAATCGATGAGTTAACTAGGAGGATATAGAATGGAAGATAATATTGCTGCGGAAGTATATTCGACAAATGGTGAAATAATAAAAAAATTTAAAACACCTTATGGTTTTTCAAATGATAAGGGAGAAGAAAAGGAATTGTTTAAGTATTATAAAGGTGAAGTTGAATCAGATAAGAATATTGATATTAATGAAGTAGATAAAATAGTTTGTCATTCTTTTGTTAATCCAACGAAAACAATTATTTTTAAAAGGGATAAATCGGAATGGAAAAAAGAAATTAAGGATAATTAATTGATAGATAATTGTTTATAGAGAAGGTGGCAGCTAAAATGGATTCTAAAAAAACTAGAATTAAAAAAATTGAAAGTGAATTAAAAACTACAAGAGAAAGATTAAAAATATAAATACATCTCAAAAAATGAAGTCATCTGATAATATGGATAGAGGGGGTTATAATGCAAAGATATTATTCAAATATTTATTGGCATTTTACTGGGAGTCCTGATGTAAATTGGAGCAAAACAAAAATGCCTAAAGAAATAGAAGGGAAAGCTAAAGAATCAAAAGAATGTGTTAAGATATTGAAACTAATATTATCATCAAAAAAATTACTTGCTGGTTCGCCTGAAAAAATTCATGGTGAAATAAAAACAAAAGAATTTTGTTCTGTATGTGATATTCCATTTAAGGATTTATTACACCATGCAGATTACTACGGCAAGGTAGCAATTGGTTTTTCTGCAAATTCAATACATAATAATTTTAATCCAGTATTGTATATGGAACCTGAATTTCCTATTCCCAGTGACATAAAAATAAATCTTGAAAGGGAATTAGATTTAAATAAAGAATTTGATGAAAAAGAATCAGTTTTTGATTTATTTAGTTATTTGTTTGGACTTGAAGAAAACCCTGAATATAAAGATTTTCTCGAAAATTACTTAGGAGAATTAAGAAAATTTGTAAAGATAACAAGATTTAGTGAAAATGACAATGAAACTTTTTATAGAGAAAGAGAATGGAGAAGCAAAAAAGGGGATTTTGTTTTCAATGAAAATGATTTGGAAGCTTTAATAATACCTGAAAGATTTGTTGATGAAGTAAAAGGCCATCTAATTGATTGTAATTATGAAAATAATATACCAATAATACCATTTGAATTTTTAGAAAAGGCATAATTACTGCACATCATATAAAAACATTAATCCATTTTTTTAAATAATAAAACAGAGAGGTGGATTAAATTTATTATGAGCCGGGAATACAAATCACAGATAGATATTTAATATCTCCAGTTGCAGAAAAGATATCGGTAAATTAATAATCATCCAGTGAATCCTTATTTTCTTCATTAACTTCTATGATTCTCCTAATATAAACATTGTTAGAATCAACAGTTTCCGGTTCTTCAAACTGTTTATAAAATTTATCATATGCTTCATCTTTATTTTCTGCCCACACCATTTTTCGCAGCTGATTATTCCCGTACTTAACAGCTGAATTGTATGCCTTAATATAAAACTGCTTCACTTTAATTATCTCCTTTTTCTAGCCTATCTAGTAACTCCTGAACCTTCTGATTGTAATTTTCTCTTTCTTCCTGCAGCTGCTCTTGAAGTTCTTTTTCCTGCTCTAATAGTGCTCGTTCTTTTTCATTTGTTAGCTTTTCCTTCATATTATCCATAGCAGTATCTTTATCTTTAAGCTTCTGATTGAGAGATTCAATTTTAGTTTCCAGCTTCTCATTTTCTTTTTCTTTCTCTTCCAAATCAGCTCCAAGTACCTTTAAGCGTTCTTTCATCTTAGGTAAATCTTCCAGCTGCTCATCTTTTTTATAGATTTCAGTTTTTAAATCCTGTTTTTGTTGCTGCAGATTAAAAATAAATTCATCTTTTGTTTCCAGTGAGTTTTCTAGCTGCTTGTTTTTTTTCTTTGAGTCTTCTAAAGCATCTTTTAAATCTGAGAGTTCTTCAGATAAAGATTGTTTTTCTTCTTCAGAGGTGTTTTTTAGCTCCTGATATTGCTCAGTTAACTCCTTATGCTTATCCTCTAAATCAACTATAACCTCATTTTTTTCTTTCAATTGCTGCTGATACTTATTATCTTTTTGCCTTAAAGCTACAGCCATTTTTTCACCCATTCCAGCGAAAATGTTAGTTAGTTCTTTAGTGATAGTGTTAAGAGAGTCTAAATCACCACTAAGCTCAGGTATATCATCTTTGACAGCATTAATATTGTATAAGCTAAGTAAGTGCTCTACAAAGTCACCACGATTGCCAAAATCACTCATATCAGCCAATTCATTAATCTTTTCTTTGGTTTCCTTAGTTACTTTAGCACTCCAGGTTTCTGACATATTATTAACCTCCTAATATTTTGATTGTATTTTTATATAGAATATATTTTATAAATATTAAAGTTTACAATAGTTTACTTATGTTTACTAAGTATATTAAGTTATATTATAAGTTTACTAAATTTTTAAATAATAGTCAACAAAAACATAAAAAAATAGACTAAATATTTATTCCTAGGTTATTAAGCAATGCAATACTATTATTTTACTTTATAATGTGAAAATTTTATATAATTTTTTATCTAATCTCATCCCGGGGTACATCTAATTCTATTCTTCTTATTTTCTGACAAATATGAAATCAATTTTATAATAATATAAAATTAAAGGAATATTTATAGTTATATATAAATATAGAAATAGGAAAATTATTTTTTTATTGCTGATTATTTCCTGCATTTCTAGTCATTTTTTGACAAAAAAATCAAGGGGGATTAAAATGCTTTATTTTATTATTTATGGTATTATAGCTATCTGGGTATTGTTTGACGCGAAAAAAAGGAAAAACAACATGTTTGGTTGGGGTATTGGGACCCTATTTATTGGACCAATTCTTTTACCATTTTATTTTGCTAAAAGAAACCTTAAAAAAAATGAAGTTAGAGAAGGTGGAACCGGTTGGAATGTTTTAAAAAACTTTGCATTAGTATGGACAATCACTATGTTTATATTTGGAATTACAGGTTTTATTGGTTCTAGTTCTGTTATTAATCAGTCAGCACCTGGTGCTGAACAAGTGGGAGCAGTAATTGGAACAGGATTAGGTATGGGGATTATTTTTCTAGCTTGGTTTGTACCAATGGTTTCTGCTTTAATAATTGGATTATTTTTGAAAAAGTCCTCTGTTGTAGAAGAAGGACCATCAGGTAATCTTAAAAATAACAAATAAATTGAGGGGGTAATTAAGTGTTTTGTCCAAATTGTGGCGAAGAAGTTAGTGAAGAAAATAAATATTGCAGTAATTGCGGTGAGAATCTAAAAAGTAGTAGTAATACTCCCCAAAATGAAAATTTAGATAAAGACAATGAAAATATGGAGTTTGAAACAATCAATAATGAAGATGGCAAACTTTTAAATGATAAAACAAAATGGTATTATAAAAAATGGTTTGTTGTTTTAACTCTTATATTATTTTTTCCTATAGGTGTTTTTCTTCTTTGGAAATCTAACTCATTTGGAAAAAAATCAAAGATAATTATAAGTGGAATAATTTTTATTATATTTTTCATAGGATTTATTTCGCCTGATGAAGAAAATTCAACAACAGTAACAAATTCAGCAAATTCTACCACTGAAACTGTTAAAACATACAGTTTAAATGTAGCATTAGAAGGAAAAGGTAAAATAAAGCCTTCCAATCAAGTAGAAGTAGAGAGAAATAAAAATCAAAAAATAACTGCAATCCCTGCTGAAGGTTGGGCTTTTAGCAACTGGGAAAATATCAAAAAAAACGGTAATGAAATTACTATTAGAATGGACTCTAATAAAAATATAACTGCTGTTTTTGAAGAAGTAATTAGCAACATTACTTATAATGAAATAGAAAATAATTATGAAAAAATGACTGATGTACAGTTTAAAAACTATATAGATAGTATTATTAATAAAAAAGTGGTTTGGACTGGGCATATTGAAGAAGTGAAAGAACAAATGACGAATGATAAATATAAAGTTTGGATAGATGTTGATTCAACTGATGCTATTATGAGTACTCAAGAAGTATATCTACAAAATATTCCTCAAGATGTTGCAATTGAATTAAACAAAGGAAAAGTCATAAAATTCAAAGGTGAGATTGTAAGTATATCAGATTTTATGACAGCCCAAGTTACTTTAGATAATGTAACTATATATTAATATAAAATAGCCTAGGTATTTAGCCTAGGCTATTAAATAATGTAAATCTATTATTGTACTTGTAGTTTATAATCTGTAATTTCATCTCTATTTTGTACAGTCAACTTAAATGGTGATGTACCTCCTGGTTGTAAAACATCGACACTAGAATATGTCATTCCAACATCTACAACTACACCATTTTCATCGTAAAATGTTCCGACAATTTGTACATATTCCTGACTTTCAGAAGTATTATTTTTAACCTGACCGCTTATTTCCAGGTAGTTAATAGAATTTACATTACTTGAGTTATTTACAATTTCAATATTTCTTTTTTGATTATTGGTTTGATTAGCCTGAAACTGCAGTGAATACTGTTTTATTTTTTCATTATTTTTAACATTAACTTTAAATGGAACAACTGCTCCCGGTTTAATTATGTCTATGTTAGTGTAAGTCATTGAAGTATCTACAACATTTCCTTCACTATCTAAAAAACTAGCTATAATCTGTCCGTATTCAAGAGAGTTAGATGAAGTATTTTTAACTTCTCCCACAACATTTAAATAGCCTATACTATTGACAAAAGAACTGGTATTTATAATTTCTTGTGCACCAACATTGACGGAAAATAACAAAATAAGAATAGTTAAGATAATAATTTTTTTCATAATAAATCCCCCTATATAAATTTTTTTGAAGCAAAATTTTGAATTATTTAAAAGTATAACCCTTCATTAATAAATCTAATTCTAATATTAATCGTTCAAATAAAATTTGGTTTGTATATTCATGTATTTGGTTACTAAAAGATTTTTGAACTGAAGCAATTATTTTTTTAGAGGTTTTTTCTGATATGTCATTTGGCATTTTAAAATTA
>Ga0163227_100112_pt1 | contig 28289 bp, 26 predicted proteins | sample MSEWel2016_09_14_2_FD_113148 | JGI IMG/M metagenome (GOLD analysis project Ga0163227, IMG submission 113148) | Subsurface microbial communities from deep shales in West Virginia, USA - MSEEL Well Study Marcellus 5H_2016_09_14 ...
ATTATATTATTATAGGAGTTAATCAGATGAAGTTTAATCAGTTAATTTTGGTGCAGAGCCTTTTATACTAGGATCGAAAGGTCTTCCCCGATATTTCCTTACTTGAAATCCGGTGAAGCCGAAAGGTGTCAGGGTTCGAGTCCCTGTCTCTCCGCCATTGAATATTAAGGGCTGATGCCCATTTTAAAAAACCTGCCGAGAGGCGGGTTTTTTGTGTTTTAGGGGTTTAATCCTGCATTACACCTGCTGCTTCTTCAATTGGAACCTCAGTATCTACTCTATGCTAATAATATAAATCTATTGTTTAATAATAATCAGTCCATCTGCTTCTCCTAGAATTGGACCGCATTATCCATCCTTCTGCAATCGTACCTTCGCCAAGTCCAAATCCATGTGGTAGACCATTAAAAATATCAATTTCTGCCTCTGTACCATTTTCCTTAATTCGATTAATACGATCCTCCATTGTGCGATAGCTTGCAATACCGTCACTTGTACCCACACATGCATATGTCGGCGGTTCATTTCCATTTACCTCGGCAAGCCCTGTATACTGCATAATTACAGCTCCAGGTCTTGGATACTCCTCTTCTCCAAAAGCTGATGTTCCGTATGATCCAAGCCAGGCAGCCATTCGCGCACCTGCAGAACCTCCCCACAGAGAGTAATCCACTGGATCAACATCTAATTCATCTGCATGTTCATTGATAAATACAATTGCTCTTGCAAGATCCTCGGAAGCTGTCTCGGCTCCTGGCCGGTAAATCAGGGCGAATGCATTATATCCTTTTTGCTGTTCCTATTCTGGATTTTTTAAATTGCATATGGCTGCCTCCTTTTAATTATACTAACAGGGTTGAATTTTACCTTTATCGTATAAAGTTTGTAAATGTAATTTATTCCTGTTCTGGTAAATCAACTCCTGCTTTTAATGGAGCATAAAAAGCCTGATCCATTTATTTAGTGTTTCTGCAACCTTTTTAAAGCTGTATAAGTACAGCCTTTTTTATTTGGACTTCCATTTACCAGCAGCACTTTCATACCTGATTACCCCCATCTTATTATTTGCTTTATCTTTCTAATCCTGTAATATATTCTACTGTTTCTGGATCATAGTGAGAGAAAAAAGCACTCTCTTTTTTATCCAAAGCCGCAATTTGTTCCAGTTCATCATCTGAGAGGCTGAAATCAAATACATTGAAATTCTCAACCATTCTTTCTTGATGAGTAGTCTTTGGAATCACAATTACATCATTTTGAATTAAAAATCTTAAGGCAACCTGAGCAGCAGTTTTTCCATGTTTTTTACCAATCTGATTTAAGGTTTCGTTTTCAAAGAAATCTTTACGGCCTTCAGCAAAAGGAGCCCAGGCTTGATGTTGAACCTCATATTTTTCCATAATCTCGTGTGCTTGATGCTGTTGATTAAAAACATGAGTTTCAACCTGATTAACAGCCGGAACCACCTCATTGAATTTTGCTAAGTCAATCAATCTATCAGGATAGAAATTACTGACACCAATTGCTTTAATTTTACCTTCTTTATATGCTTCTTCCATAGCCCGATAAGTTCCATAATAATCATTAAAAGGCTGATGAATTAATAATAAATCGAGATAATCGAGCTGTAATTTATCCAGAGATTCTTCAATTGAAGCTTTAGCTTTTTCATAACCAGCATTAGAAATCCAGACTTTTGTGGTTATAAAGAATTCTTCTCGAGGAACATCGGATTTTGCTATAGCTCTTCCCACTGCTTCTTCGTTTCCATATGCCTGTGCTGTATCAAATAAACGATAACCAACCTCAATCGCATCACTAACACATCTTTCACATTCTTCTAAATCTGTGATTTGAAAAACACCATATCCTAAAACTGGCATTTCTACTCCATTATTTAATGTCTTATACTTCATAATTTAAAACCCCTTTTATTATTTAGTTTCTAATTCCTTTTTTCTGGTTATTAATTCTTTTTCTCTTTTAACAATTCTTTCTTCATAGACATCTATCTTATAATTCAAACGATCTAGTGTCTGCTGCATTTTTGATATTTTTTCAGCAAGTTTATCTCTTTCCTCAGTCAAAAGTTCTTTTCTTTCTCTAATCGTAGAATCTCCCTCTTGATATAATTCCAGATACTCAATTAAAGTATCAATTGAAAGTCCTGCATCACGCATACATTTGATAAACCCTATCCACTTACAGTCTTGCTCTTCATAATCCCTATTACCGCTGCTGTTGCGCCTGATTTCGGGGATCAAACCAACTCGTTCATAATAGCGAAGTGTATCTTTAGTAAGATCAAATCTTTCACTAACCTCAGAGATCTGCATTTTCTATCACCTCTTTTCAATAAAAATGACTTATAAAAATTTTATCAATTATTTCGTCTCTCTCTTATTACTAAACTAAGTTCAATGAAGAAATTAACAGCAGCTTAATTATCATTAAAATTATCTTTAATTATGTCCAACAACTTCATGCGGAATATATGGTTCTTCTAAAAAATCTATTTCCTCCTGGCTCAACTCTACAGAAACAGCTGGAACAGCACTTTCTAAATGAGATAATTTTGTACTCCCGATAATTGGAATAGTCACCGGCTCTTTCTGCATCAACCAGGCCAAAGATATTTGGACCATTGGAACTCCTTTTTTATCAGCAAGTTCGGCTACTCTCTCTACTACTTTGCGGTCTGCTTCTTCAGTTGAGCCATATTTTTTTTTAGCAATTTTATCACTTTCAGATCTTTCTGTACTTTTTGACCAGGGACGGGCCAACCTACCAGATGCAAGCGGACTATATGGAGTTAGAGCAATATTCTCTTCTCTGCAGAAAGGTACCATCTCTCTTTCTTCTTCCCGATTTAACAGATTTAGATGATTCTGCATTGAAACAAATTTAGTCCAGCCATTTTTTTCTGCTACATACTGGGCCTTTTGAAACTGCCAGGTATACATTGCTGAAGCACCTATGTATCTTACCTTGCCTGCCTTTTTTAGATCGTGTAAAGCTTCCATTGTTTCTTCTATTGGTGTACCATAATCCCAACGGTGAATTATATACAGGTCAATATAATCTGTTCCCAGCCTCTCCAGACTTTTATCAATTTCTGTCATAATTGCTTTACGGGAAAGACCGGAACCATTTGGCTCATCTCGCATTTCGCCATAAACCTTTGTTGCGATAACTATCTCTTCTCTCTCAGCATAATCATTTAAAACCTTACCCAAAATCTCTTCACTTCTACCCAGGGAGTAAACATTAGCTGTATCAAAAAAGTTAATACCTAAATCTAAAGCTTTCTTGATAATTGGTCGACTTTCTTCTTCGTTAAGCACCCAATCATGAAGCCAGTTTTCTGCATCACCAAAACTCATACATCCGAGACAGATCTGTGAAACATCAAGTCCTGTATTACCTAATTTAACATATTCCATAGATACCCACCTTTCTATTTATTATCTTATTATAACCATATCACCTGGAGTTAACTCAAAGTCAAGCTGTTTTTGAAAATAATTTTTGAATTTGAATAAAAAATCCCCTCTTAATAATTTCTAATGACACTAAAATTATTCGGAGGGGATAATGACTTTTAACAGTGTAAATTTTATATTTTCAAAACTGGTACTCCCATAACTTGGTTGATAATTAAATCCTCGAACTTCTGAATATTTCATAGTTTAAAAACTCCTTCTGATTTTTAAATTTAAGCTGTAAAATTTTTCTTTGTCTTATTAAAATATATTCTTTACATAATTTCTAAGTCCTTGTTTTTATTCAGCAGATAAAAGGTATCTTCTCCCTTTTCTTGAATATATAAATTAAGAAAATAATTCAATTATATAAAAGCAACTAAAGAAAGGAATGAAGAAAATGAAAATAATTTTATCACCAAGTAAGACTCAAAATCATGAGCGGAACCGCAAAGAAAAAGGCAGTGATATTTTAAAAGAAGATATGACTAAAGAGTTATTTAACTACCTCAAGTCACTCTCAAAAGAAGAACTGGGAGAAGAACTTGATATTCAGGGGAATCTTCTGGATAGAACCTATGAACTCTATCAGGAACACAGTTTTGAAGACCAGACACTACCAGCTATTGAATGTTATAATGGCGCCGTATTTAAACAGCTTGCTTTAGAAAAATATGATGAGAATGAATTTTCTTATCTGCAGGATAAACTGATTATCCTCTCTCCAATGTACGGACCCTTACATTCCAATACAGAAATCTGGCCCTACAGGCTGGAAATGAGACTGAAGCCGAATGAAATTAACCTTTATGATTACTGGCAGGATGTTATGGAAGCTTATTTTAGCGATGTTGATTTAATTATTAATCTGGCTTCCAATGAATACAGTAAAGTGGTTGAAAAGAATTACCAGGGAAAAATCATTGACTTTTACTTTAAAGAAGAAAAAGAGGACGGCAGCCTGAAAACTGTTGGCTATTATGTGAAGCAGAATCGGGGCAGAATGCTTGAGCAACTGATTAAAAATCAGGTTGAAAGTATTGAAGAAATTAAGGAAATCGAACTGGATGGTTATCTTTATAATGAAGAGCATTCTTCGGAAAATGAATTCTATTTTATTAAACCTTTTGAAAAGTAAATAGAAATAATGAAACCCGCCTTAATAGGCGGGTTTTTAATTTGAATATTTAATTTATTTTAAAACCGCTTCAATCTCTTCCACTATCTTTTCTGCTGTCAGGCCAAATTCTTTAGCTATTTCAGCTCCAGCGGCACTAAAACCAAAATCTTCAACCCCAAAAGCGAGTGACTTCCCTCTCAGAACTCTGTACCAGCCGGTTGGATTCCCGGCTTCTACAGCTACACTCAGTTTTGTTTCTTCCAGCAGCTCCTCTAAATATCTCTGATTCTGGTAAAGTTTTTCCTTTTCTGGCACAGAAATTATCCGAACTTTATATTCACCTCTGAGTAGTTCTTTAACTTTTAAGGCAGTTTCAACCTCACTGCCGGCAGCCATCACTGCAATTTCTGGGTCGACCTCATCTGAAACTATAAAGGCTCCTTTTTCAAATTCTGCTGCTGTTATCTCTTTATTATATGTCTTAACTACCTGTCTGGCCATCACTAAAGCCACCGGTTTTTCCTTTTCTTTAACTGCAGCTTCCCAGGCCAGCTTAACTTCAGCTGCTGAGGCAGGTCTAATAACCCGCAAGCCGGGAATCATTCTTAAAGATTCAAGCTGTTCTACCGGCTGGTGAGTAGGACCATCCTGACCAACATGGATCGAATCATGGGTAAAAACATAGATCACCGGCAGTCCCATCATTGCCGCCATCCTGAGCGAAGGCCGCATATAATCAGAAAAGGTTAAATAAGTTGCGGTCACAGGCCTTAAACCACCGTGCAGCATTATTCCTCCGGCTGCTGCAGCCATTGCATGTTCCCTAATTCCAAATTTAATGTTTCTGCCGGCAAAATTACCTCTTTTAATATCCGGATACTGATCAAGATTAACTCTTGTCGATGCAGAAAGGTCAGCTGTTCCGCCAACTAAATAAGGAAGCTTCTCAGCCAGCCACTGATAATATTGGCCTGAATAATTTCTGAGCGGCTCTGCCCCAGTTTCTGCAATTTCCAATTCAGCAAAATCAAGATCTGCCTTAAGCTCAATTCCTGATTTTAATTCTTCGTATTCTTCTTCAAACTTCAGTCCATAGTTGTTTTCAAGCTGCTTCCACTCAGCAAATTCTTTTTTCAGCCTGGAAAGCTTATCTCTAAAATATTCATAAACCTCTGCTGCAACTTCAAAATCTCCTGTCGGCAGCCCGGCTTTTTTCTTCATTTCACTTATCTCTTCTTTTCCAAGAGGGGAGGCATGGGCTGAGCTGTCACCTTCTTTGGCGGCTATTCCTTTTGCAATAACAGTATCTACAACAATCAAAGTTGGTCTCTTTTGATCTGCTTTTGCTTTTTTAAAGGCAGCTTCTAAATCAGAAAAACTGCTGCCGTCTACTGCGGAGATTACCTGCCAGTTAGCTGATTCAAATCTTTTTTTAATATCATCTATAAAAGTTATTTCTGTAGGTCCATCAATTGAAACTTCATTATGATCATAAACAACTATCAGTTTATCAAGCTCCAGACTACCTGCCAGTGAGGCAGCCTCATAACTCACACCTTCCATCAGGTCACCATCTCCGGCAACTACATAGGTGTAGTGATCAATTAAATTATAGTCCTTTTTATTAAATTTTTCAGCTAAAATTTCTTCAGCCAGAGCCATTCCCACAGCATGAGCAAAGCCCTGACCTAAAGGACCGGTTGTCATTTCTACACCAGGAGTCACTCCAAATTCGGGGTGTCCCGGAGTTTTAGAATGAAATTTTCTGTATTTTTTTAAATCCTCAAGGCTGAGGTCATAACCTGCCAGATGCAGCAGTGAATAAAGCCAGATTGATCCGTGACCGGCAGATAAAACTAACCGATCTCTGTTAAACCAGGCTGGCGCTTCTGGATTATATTTCATTTCTCTGGCAAAGAGATAGGCTCCAATTTCTGCACTCCCTAAGGGCATTCCAGCATGACCGGAGCCTGCATATTCAACAGCATCTGCAGAAAGAGCTCGAACTGTGTCAGCAATTTTTTGCAGCATTTAACCCACTCCTTTATCCTTCCTCCATCTGCTCTTTTAAAAAGTCAACCAGTTCCTCCACTGCAGTTTCGGCATCTTCACCCTCACATCTGATTTTAATCTGATTACCCTGACTGACTCCCAGACTTAAAACTCCCATAATACTTTTAGCATTAACTTCTTTTTCTCCATAAATAATTGTTACATCAGATTTGAAATTTCCTGCTTTTTGAACAAATTTTGAAGCAGGTCTTGCATGTAGTCCAGTTTCATTGGTTATTTCCACATTTCTTTCTGCCATGATTATCATCCTTTCTGCTTTTTTTACTGCTAATCCTCTACATTTTCAAAAAATCTACTTTCTCGATTAATAGAAATCAATTTTTTTAACTAGCCGACAAAATTCTTTTCCAGCAGCTTATAGACCTCTGCTTCTGATTCTGCTGCTGCAGCACCTGCCATTAATTCCTTATTATTTGCAAAGTCCATAATATCAGTCAGAGCCGGCATGTGTCCTTTTTTATCTATCGGGGCCAGCACAAAAACAAATTTTATCGGGTCAAATTGATGACCGAGTTTAATCCCATTCTTAATTACAAGCAGACTGATTGCAGATTTTTTGACTCCATCTTCAATTCCGGCGTGGGCCAGACAAATTTCTGGAGCAATTGCAATATAGGGACCCTTATCTTCCACAATTTCGATCATTCTTTTAATATAGCGTTCTTCAATTAAATCTTTAGCTAAAAGCAAACTGCCGGCTTCTTTAATTGCTTCTTTCCAGTCGGCTATTTTTTCTATAATTTTAATCTGATCTTTTTTGAGCAGCTCTAAAAGATCATTCTTTTTATCTTTCACATCAACCTTAGTTTTTCTTTTCTCTTTTTCGGCAGCAAAATAATTTTTTATTTTTTCTAAAGCTGCTGGGATCTGCTCTTGATCCAGAAAAGGTCGCAGAAGCTCAATAATTTCTTCCGGCTCCAGGCCAGAATTTTCTGCCAGCAGAGACTTATAGTCTAAAGGCAGCTTATCTGAACTGGATTCTTCTTCAGCCTCATCAAAAATACCGTATTCTATTTTTCGCTGCTGCAGATAGCTCTTTATTTTTTCAATATCTTTTTCTTCTAAAAATGGGTTAACTTCAATTACATCCTTTGCTTCCAGACTTAAAGGAATTGTAGAAATTACAAAATCAATTTCTTTTAGAATCTCATTATCCTCTAAATCCAGGCTGGAGAGACTGTCAACAATTTCAATTGCCTTAAACTCATTTTTTAGACGAACTTCTAAAAGATTGGTAGTTCCAACCCCACTGGAGCAGACAATTGCAACCTTTGCCTTTTTCTTCTGTTGAAAATTAATTCTCTCCAGAGCAGCCCCAAAATGAATGGTCAGATAACCAACTTCATCTTCACTGACTTCAACATAAAATTCACTCTGAATCAGTCTTGCTGCCAGTTTTGAAGCCTCAAAAACCTCACTGTACTTTTCTTTAATATCTTCCAGCAGTGGATTCTGAATTGGTAGATTAAAAATAATTCGGTTAACTATTGCCTGCAGATGAACTAAAAGTCCTGAATATAATTTTTGATCAGCAGAAAGATTAGCAGAAAAATATTTTTCTACAACTCTGATCATTTCTTTAACCAGATATTCAAGCTCATTTTCATTTAATTCACTGTCTGCCCTGCCTTCTCTCATTTTTGCTCCTAAAAGATGAATAGTAATAAATCCAATTTCATCTTCTGGAATTTCCACCGGAAATTTTTCTTCCAGTAAAGCTCCTATTTTTCTGGCAATCTCAATTTCATCCTTCTTTTTAATCATTTTCAATCTTTCAGAATCAATTTTTATATCCTGTTCTGCCAGCAGCCTTGAAATAGCAAAGGCCACATGGACAATCAGACCGGTAAAAGCACTATCAGTAAAGCGAATACCTAGCTCTTTTTCTGCTACTTTGACAACTGACTCAATTTCTCCTAAGTTGAGCTCACCTAAAAGATTTTTAATTTCTTCATTATATCCGTGTTCCAGACGGCTCTTAAAATCCACCTTTTTATTACTCTTATTTAAAAGCTCAATCATATTGCCTGTTTCATAGCTTTCATTTAAAAGACTCTTCATTGCGTGCCTGATATCAATTTCCGCGCCTTCAATCTGAACTCCATAGTTTCTGCGCCTGATTAAGGCCAGACCTCTCTTTGCCAGCCACTCTTCCACCTGATCTAAGTCTTTACTGACTGTTGCCGAACTCACATCTAAAAGATCAGCCAGTTCAAAAATTAAAATCGGCTCTTTTTTCTGAAAAAGTCTGTATAAGATAAGGTATTTCCGCATTTTAGCCGAACGGAAATGACGGCTGTTGTAAAAGTCATTAAACTCTGCAAAAACTTTAAACTGCTCCTCTGCCTCTCCCTCTAAAAGTACACCGAAATTTGGTTTTTTAATCAGCTTTAATTCATATTTTTTAATCAAATCTTCAATCTCATTCAGGTCATAGCGAATTGTTCTGCTGCTTACATCAAGAATTTCAGAAAGAACCTGTATAGATACAGGCCCTTTCTGATCAACTAGATATTTATATAACTCAAATAATCTGGTACTTTTTTTCATTTTAAGCGAACAGCTTCGCTATATAACCAATTATTATCCCAACAACTCCAAAGTCCGCATCACCAAAGGTTGTATTTGCAAAACCCAGTGATCCTAAGACCGGTAATAAGAGTGCTGGTAAGAATGAGATTAAGACTCCATTGACAAAGGCTCCAAGCATTGCTCCCTTTTTACCACCGGTGGCATTACCAAATACTCCCGCGGTTGCTCCGGTAAAGAAGTGTGGCACCATTCCGGGAATAATTAAGGCCAGACCCAGAGGTCCAAGTAAGAACATGCTGACAAGCCCACCTAAAAAGCTGAATAAGAAACCAATTATTACTGCGTTTGGGGCATAGGTAAAGGTAATCGGACAGTCCAGTGCAGGTTTTGCATCTGGAACTAACTTTTCTCCAATACCCTGGAAAGCTGGAACAATTTCACCAATAATCATGCGTACACCAGTTAAGATAATGTTAACACCGGCAGCAAAAGTAATACCCTGCATCAGTGAGAACATAAAGATACTTTTACCACCTGAATACTCAGAATAAATATCTCGACCTGCGATTAAGGAAACTACAAAGAAGATAATAATCATAGTCAGAGTTGTTGAAAGAACTGATTCTTTTAAGAAGCTTAAAGACTGCGGAACTTCAATGTCTTCAGTGCTGTCTTCCGGATCTCCAACTACCTTACCAACCAGACCGGCTGCTACATATCCTGTGGTTCCAAAGTGACCTAAGGCAACATCACTGCCACCGGTAATTTTTTTCATAAATGGTTCAGCCAGAGCCGGGAATAGAACCATTACAAAACCTAAAATGACAGCTCCAACAATAATCAGAGGTGCCCCTGTTATCCCAGCTGTACCTAAAACTGCTGATAATAGGGCTGCCATAAAGAAAATATGGTGACCGGTCAGAAAAATATATTTCAGAGGTGTTAAACGGGCAATGATTAGATTTGCTATAAAGCCAAAGCCCATGATCATAGCTGTTTCACTACCAAATGTCTGCTGAGCCAGAGCCACTATTGCCTCATTTGTCGGAATAACTCCCTGAATATTAAATGCATCCTGAATCATTGGACCTAAATTGTTAAGACTGCCGACTAGAACATTAGCACCTGCTCCTAAAATTACAAATCCTAAAATACTCTTTAATGTTCCCGAAATTACCTTAGAAACAGGCTTTCTCATTAATGCCAGACCTAAAAATGTCATTAAACCTACTAAAACTGCTGGTTCATTTAAAATTTCATAAACTATAAAGTTAATTAAAGCCATTAACTAGTCCCCTCCTTAAAGTTTTTTATATGCTGCCAGAACTTTTTCCTTGATCTCGTTTTTGTCTGTCATATTTTTGACACTGATTACTTCTGCTGGATGCTCAATTTTTGCTCCAATTTCTTCACTGGCAAAAATGTAATCTGCCTGTTCTCCCATAATAGATGATAAATCTTTAACCTCAACAGAACCCGGGATTCCTTCCTGCTCCATAATCTTTTCAATATTCATCTTTAAAACCAGACTGCTGCCCAGACCCATTCCACATACAGCTAATACTCTCATCTTTTTTCCTCCTATTTTTGGTTGACTGCTCAATAAAATTTAAGAATTTTAAAATTATTTTGATTAAAATTACTGCTGTGCCAGAATATCTTCTATATAGCTTAAGATTTCCTCTGCTCTTCCCATTTCAGCAATCTTGTCAACTGCTGATTCTTCCATTAAAACCACTGATAGTTCTGAAATTGTTTTTACATGTTTTTCATTATCTACTGTGCCAAAAGCAAAGGCAATCTGAACAGGGTCATTATTCTCATTTCCAAACTCAACCGGCTCAGCCAGAGTAATTAAACTGAGGCAGTTTTCTTTAACTCCATCTTCCGGTCTGGCGTGTAAAAGGGCAATTCCCTTCCCGATAACCACATAAGGCCCATTGTCAATTATTGACTGCTTCATTGCTTCAATATATCTTGCTTCAATTTGATCTGCTTCTAATAACAGTTTACCAGTCTCGTCTACCACTTCTTTCCAGTCAGCGGCTTTAACATCTACTGCTATATTTTCCTTCTGCAAAAGATCTAAAATCAAATCTTTTCACCTCCTGATTTAATTTGTTTCTTTAACTTCTGACTCTATTATACTCCCGTAATCCCCGAGATAGCAAGAGTTAATAAACTAGTTCTTTTTCTAAACATTGTGGCAAAGCACTTTGTTTATTCAAAAAAAAGACACCTTATTGCCGGATTTCGGCCAACTCTAAGGTGTCGAAAAATCTAAATATTTAATTATTTAAGCCTTATTTTTGAAATATTTCAGCTTATTTTTTAACTTGACAGCTTATATTTTTAACTTTTTCTGTTAATTTTAAACTTCTGAGCTGCTGAGCCTCTGACTCCAGCCTGATATCTGAAAATCCCTCCGGCAAGTGGCTGCTCATTCTTTTCTTCTTCGCTCAGACCAACACTGGCAGTTGTGATATATAGCTGATCTAAATTTTCACCGCCAAAGGCACAGGAAGTGACATTTGAAACCGGCAGTTCAACTTTTTCAATTTTTTCTCCAGTCTCAGGATCCCACTTTGAGACCTGGGCTCCACCAAAGTGGGCAATCCAGAGCTTACCCTGAGCATCAATGGTCATTCCATCAGGCACTCCTTCAGCTTCTGGAATTTCAATTATAACGCTTTTATTTGTAATTTGAGCAGTTTCTAAATCATAATCAAAGGCAAAAACTTTTCTGGTCGGTGAATCAATATAGTACATCATCTTATTATCAAGACTCCAGGCCAGTCCATTAGAAATCTTAACTTCATTCAGCTTTTCTGTTAAATCAAGCTCCTGATCCAGACAGTAAAGAGCTCCAAGCGGCCTGTTTTCTTCCAGATCCATTGTTCCCACCCAGAATCTACCTCTGCGGTCACACTTGCCATCATTAAATCTTGTTTGATCGGTATTTGGGTCAGGGTTGACTAAAAACTCCGGCTCTAAAGTTTCTGGATCAATTAAATAAAGTCCATCTTCTAAAGCAGCCAGCAGTTTCCCGTTTTCTGCTGGTATCAGAGCTCCGATCATCTTCTCCAGCTGCATAATTTCATTTTCAGAACTGGCAGGATTGAAGATATTAATTGTCTTCTCTAAAATATCAACCCAATATAACTTCTGCTGGCTCTGATCCCAGAAAGGTCCTTCTGCAATCTGAGCTTTAGCATCTAAGACTAGCTCAAGTTTCTCAGTAATTTTTTTCATCTATCTTAACCACCTTTTAAACTTCTATATTTTTGATTAGTTTTAAATCCCCAGTTTTTGCAGCCTCGAGGATTGGGGCCATGTATTGATCTACCATTGAAGCATCAAGTGGAATCGGCATATTCTTTAATTTCATCTCCAGCTGGGGATCTTTAGCTGCTTTTAAGGCTCTTTCAATATGCTGATCGCTAAAGCCTTCTAATTCTGAAAGCTTTGTCGGGAAATTAATTTCTCTGGCAAAATTAATCATGCCCCGGGCGACAGCTTCTCCAAGTTCTCGTCCCTTCAGACCCTCAATCTTCTCTTCCAGATAACCATTTCTGGCAAAAATATCGCCGATTACCTTGAGCTGATCTTCTATCGCTGGAGCAAAAAAGACTGTATAGTAGATATTCATTATTCCACAGGCCCGCCCGTGGCTGCTGACATCAACAAGGGAAAAGCTGGTTAAATGGCCTCCGTTAGTTCCACCAACCATAATTGAATAAGCTCCTAAATCGGTGGCCAGACCCAGTGCTTCCCGGGCTTCAGTATCCTCTAAGTCATTAACTACTTTTGGTGTGTTTTTTACTATCAGCTCGATTGCTGTAGAGGCAATTTCTTTTTCTAAATCATAATTTTCCTGGTCAATACCATAAAAGACCTCCAGGCAGTGGGCCATTCCATCAAAGGCACCATCTACAGTTACTTTTAAGGGCATAGTTTCTGTCAGCTGATAATCAAAAACAGATTTGTCAGGAATAATAGCCTGATCTACAATCAATTTCTTCTGGCCGCTGACTGGATCAGTAACATTAGAATATTTTGTCAGGTGAGCACCGGAACTGGATGCAGTCTGCACAGCAATAGTGGGGATAAGATGATTTCTGCTGTGCTCCAGGGCTTCAGTTACAATCCCGCTTCCAAAATAGGTGTCTATTTCAGGGCTGTAATGTCCTAAAGAAGCCAGAACATTAGCAGCTTTAAGAGCATCAATGGTGCTGCCTCCACCAACAACTATAATACTGTCCGGCTCAAAGGTCTGAATATAATTTGCCAGCCGATAAACATCCTCCCGGGGCGCATTTGGCTCTGACCCGCGGAAAACTCGATTTCCAGCCAGCTTTAATTTATTCTGCTTGAGCGACTTTTTGATTTCTTTAACAGCTGAATCCAGATAAGTATCATTGGAGATTATTAAAACACTGTCACCATAAGCTTCAGCATAATCACCAATTTCATTTAAAATTCCTATCCCTGAAGCATAAGCATCTCCTCTAAATTCAGATAATAATTTTCTGGCTTTATCTTTTAGACTCATCAATTATCATCCTTTCCTAAAAAATTAGATTTTTTAGCTGACTACATTCTGAGGTTCTTCTTTAAGCCAGGCTTCAATATTATTAAAAACTATCTCAGCTCTCTTAAGAAAAGCTTCTTCTGTTGCAAAAGCTGTGTGGGGAGTTAAAATAGTATTTTTTGCATTTAAAAGTGGGTGTTCTTCTGGAATCGGAGGCTCCATCTCAAAAACATCAATTCCCGCCCCGGCAATCTCTTCCTTATTTAAAGCCTCAGCCAGTGCCTCACTGTTAACCACCGGACCCCGAGCAGTATTGATTAATATAGCATTCTTTTTCATTTGAGCAATCTCTTCTGCTCCTATTAAATCCACAGTGGAATCTTTAAGGGGTACATGTAAACTGACTATATCACTTTTCTGCATCAGCTCAGAAATTGGCAGATACTCTACTCCAAGTTCCTCTCCCAGCTGGTGTTTTTTATGGTCATCAACCAGGATACTGCAGCCAAAAGCATCTGCAATCCGGGCAGTTTTCTGTCCAATTGAGCCAAAACCGATTATGCCAAAGTTTTTACCGGCAAGTTCATTTCCGATTAAGCCCGCTCTTGTTTTACCAGCTCTTACTGCCGGGTCAGACTCCTTGATTTTACGCATTAAATTAATTGTCAGACCAAAAGCCAGCTCTGCTACAGCCTGGTTGGCATAACCAGAAGAATTAGAGACTAAAATATCATTTTTACGGCAGGCATCCAGGGCAATATGATCAAAACCGGTAAAAGCCACAGAAATCATCTTTAAATTTTCTGCAGCATTGACTACCTCTACAGATAAGGGCTGATTGGCAATAATCAAAATATCAGCCTCTTTGACTCTTTTAATCATTTCCTGATCATCTTCTGCCCGCTTTGAATAAGCAATCAGTTGATGTCCCTCAGCTTCCAGTCTCTGTCTGTACTCTTCAATCTTCATCATCGAGATATTGATCGGCTCAACCATTACAATTTTCATTTAGCATTCCCCCAAATTATATTTTTAAGCAGTTTCTTCTGCTTTAATCTTTTCATAAGCCTCATTGATTTTTTTAAATTCCTCTTCCGCAAAATCCACAAATTCCTCCGGCAGGCCTCTGCCAATTACATTATCAGGATGAAAATCTTTTGCCTTCTGGCGATACTTTCGCTTAACCTCTTTAAAATCTGCCTCAGGTGAACATTCTAAAATCTGATAGTACTTTTCCAGATCATTTGTATTTACATACTGTGATCTAATACTTTGATACTGACTGTCACTGATTTTAAATATATTTTTAGCCTTTTTTATGTAGGCCTCTTCTTTATGATGAAAATCGCTGTCTGCCACCGCAACTTTCATCAATAAATCAAACATTCCTAAAACTAAGGTCTGCTCATTTTTAAAGTTATCATAAAACTGCTGCGCATATTCTTCAAAACTGTCATCTTTTCTTTTGGCTTCATCAAAAATTTTAATTGCCAGTTTGCGAGCTTCTCCCTGCAGCTTAAGCTCATTTTTAATAAAGCGGTCAATAGTTTTAATTTCAGTTCTGGTCACAGCACCATCAGCCTGAGCAAATTTAGCCAGCATCGAAAAGATACTGGTAAAAAATATGGTCTGCTTTTCTTCCTGCTGATTCAAATTATTCTGCTGTCTGTATGCCCTCTGATTACCAGCCGAATCACTACTCTGATCAAAATGATTACCAATTGCAGCTCCAATCACGGCTCCCAAAGGACCTCCAAAAGACCAGCCAACTGTTCCTCCAAGAATTTTTCCCATCCAGGCCATAACTTTAACCTCCATTTTAATTAATTTTAGATTTAGGTAATAATTAAATTAGCTCTTAACTTTATATCCTATTTTAAAGAGATAGGTTACTACTACCAGCAGAAAAACCGCCAGACTGCTGATAATCAATGCTGAAAAATAGGGTGAAATGTCTGATTGGCCGATAAAGGCAAAACGAACTGCATCCACCATATAAAATACCGGATTAAATAAAGAAACTTCACTCCAGATCCCCGGCAGCCCCTTAACTGAATAAAAGACACCACTTAAAAAGGTCAGCGGGGTGATGAAGAAGTTAGAGAAAATAGAGACATGGTCAAATTTTTCTGCCCAGAGACCGGCGATAATTCCAAAAAGCGAAAATATCGAAGAAACCAGGACAGCAAAAAATAAGGCCAGTAGTGGATGAGCAATTGCTCCTCCGTAAAAGTAAATTGAGACCAGATAGGTTACAGTTCCCACCAGAAGTCCCCGCACCATACCGCCAATCATAAAGCCCAGGCTTAATTCGATATAGGAAAAAGGGGCCAGCAGAAAGTCGATGATTATTCCATTATATTTGGCTCCAATTAAAGAAGATGAGGTGTTGGCAAATGAGTTCTGAATTAAACTCATCATAATTAATCCCGGCACAATAAAGCTGATATAGGGTACTCCATAACCTGCTACCTCTCGATTTTGAAAAGAGTAAGAAAAGATAATTAAATATAAGCCGGTTGAAATTAAGGGAGCAAAAATTGTCTGAATAGCAACTTTGGTAAATCTAGCAACTTCGCGCCGAACCAGACTCAAAAAGGTAATTGAATTAATTGTCATCACCTCCTAAGTTGGTCAGCTTAATAAAGACATCTTCTAATTTTGCACTTTCAATATCTATATCCACAATTTCTAAATTCAAGTCATTAATTTTTTTCAATATCTTATCTAAATCCTGCCTGGCAGTCTCAATTTCAATCTCTCTTTTATTATTTTTTAAATTGAAATCAATTTCCAGCAGTTCTTCATCCAGACCGTGGGCTGCATCAGCAAATTGAATCTTAATCAGTTTTTTATCAATAGAATTAATCAGATTTTCTTTACTATCAACCTTAACAATCTTTCCCTTATTCATAATTGCAATTCGGTCACATAAAGCTTCTGCCTCTTCTAAATAGTGGGTTGTTAAAATAATTGTTTTCCCCTCTTCATTTAGGCTAATAACATATTCCCAGAGGCTGTTTCTTAATTCAACATCAACCCCGGCAGTCGGCTCATCTAAAACAATAATTTCCGGATCATGAACCAGCGCCTTGGCGATTAAAAGTCTCCGCTTCATTCCACCTGATAGCTGCCGCGGCCCTATTTCTGACTTATCTGTCAGGCTTAAAGCCTCGAGCAGCTCATCTATTTTTTCGTCATTATCTTTGATCCCGAAATAGCCGGAATGGATCTCTAGAGTTTCCCGCACGGTAAAATAAGGATCAAAGGTAATCTCCTGGGGTACAATCCCCAGTGATTTTTTAGTTTCCCGGTAATTTTTAATTATATCCTTACCTAAAACTGTAACACTGCCTGAATCCTTTTTTACCAGACCACCCAGAATACCAATCAGCGTACTTTTGCCGGCACCATTAGGGCCCAAAAGTCCAAAAAATTCTCCTTTTTTTATATCCAAATTTATATCAGCTAAAGCCTGTAAACTACCATAGCTTTTATTTATATCTCTAATCTTTATTGCAGTTGACACTTAATCCCCTCCATAAATAAATTAATTAAATAGTTTCTCTCATCTCAACCATTGATTTTTTTATTACATAAGTCAGCCAGAAAGCAAGTATCACAAAAGAAATCGATTCTGCCATCGGAAAAGCAAACCAGACTGCATCCAGACCGGAGATCTCACCCAGAAGATACATCCCGGGAACTAAGAGAATTGCCTGCCTTAAAAAAGTAATAGCAAAACTGGGCATTCCCTTACCAACAGCCTGAAAGGTGGCCACCCCAATTATATTTAAAACCATAAAGAAATAAGAAAGGCTGACCCGCTTTAGAGCATCAACTCCGATACTCAAGAGTTCTGGATCACTATTAAATAATCTGATAATTGCCCCCGGAAACAGCTGAAAGACTATAAAACCTAAAGCACCAAAGGCAAGTGCAGTCGAGCCGCCAATTAAAATTGTTTTCTTCATCCGCTCCGGATTATTGTGCCCGTAATTATAACCGACAAGCGGCAGATAACCCTGAGTCAGCCCAAAAACCATCATCAAAAAGAAGGACTGCATACTAAAAATCAGGCCCATCACAGCAATCGCTGTTGAGCTGAAGGCACCCAGAATTAAATTGATAAAGACAACAGAAACACTAAAGAGCAGCCTGTTGGCCATTGCTGGAATTCCAATATTATAGATTTCTTTAATTATCTGAAAGTCAAATTCAAAATCCTCAAGTCTTAAAGTTAATTCATTTTTATCACTAAAAAGTATAAAAATAATGAAAATACCACCTATGATCCGAGAAAAAACAGTTGCATAGGCAGCTCCAGCTACTCCAAGCTGAGGAAAAGGACCCAGACCAAAAATTAAAAAAGGGTCAATAATCATATTTAAAACTGCCCCAATGATCATGGTCAGCATCGGCAGAAAGGTATTACCCTCTCCCCTCAGAATATAATTAAAAGTAGCAGGAATAAAAATTGCGATTGAGCCGGTTAAAATAATGTTAATATACTGATAACCAAGATCAATCAAAACCGGATCATCAGTAAATATTCTAATAATATTTTCAGAAAAGAAAATCCCAATTAAACCACCAATAATTCCATAAAGAATGGCGATAAAAAAGACATGTTCGGCTACATTATTAGCCCGGCATTTTTCTCCCCTGCCCAGAAGCCGCGAGATCAAAGAACTTGTCCCTACTCCTGTTCCAACTCCGACTGCAATTAAAAACATCTGCACCGGAAAAGAAATTGATAAAGCTGAGAGCGCATCTGTACTCAGCCTTCCTACATAAATACTGTCAACAATATTATACAGTGCCTGAATAATCATTCCAATTATTGCCGGCACCGATAATTTGAAAAGTAATTTTAAGATTGGTTCTCTGCCCATTCGAGCAGATTTTGATTTTAATGCCATAGTAAACCCTCCAGTAGACCAGTCAAAATCTATAGTCTATACCCTATCTTAACATCTATAAAGGCTTAATTTCAATCAAATCTCTTTCTTTTCTGACTGCCCCAGCTTTCTTTTTTAGAAAAATAATCGAATAATCCTCTCAAGCGCCAGATTGTATGCAGCTGACGATAGCCAAAGTTCTCTAAAAAGGCATAGAATACTAAAGTTAATTTGTCACTTAATTTGCTGTATTTGTGGAAGGTCATCTCTTCAAAGAAGAGAGAGATTATTGAGAGCAGAACTCCCATCAAAATTGCAGTAATAAAAAAGAGAATCACTACCTCATTGACTCCACCACGAATAATTACAGTTAGAAAAATACTAAGATAGCCGAGGGTTTCGATGATTGGCCCCAGCAATTCGACAAAAAAGTAAAAGGGATAGCTGAACATTCCCAGCAGACCATAGTCTTTATTAAAAAAGAGTTCCTTATTCATCATCAGACTCTGGCCGAGGCCTCGCTGCCAGCGCCGCCGCTGACTGGAAAGAGTTCCGTAATCTTCCGGGACCTGAGTCCAGCAGACTGGATCTGGATAAAAAAGAACTTTATAATCTCTGTCGCTTTTTCTCATATGTTTATTTAACTTTAAAACCAGCTCCATATCTTCTCCCACAGTTTTGGTGCTGTAGCCATTTACCTTAAGCAGGTGTTTGCGCTTAAAAACTCCAAAGGCACCCGAAATTATAAGCAAACTTTCGACTGCAGCCCAGCCAACTCTGCCGAATAAAAAAGCTCGCAGATATTCTAAAACCTGAAAACGAACTATTGGTTTCTTGGATAAATTGACCTTTTTTACCTGACCTCCCCTAATATCACAGTCATTGGCAACTCTAATTGTTCCTCCCGCGGCGATAACCCGCCAGTCCCGGGAAAAGGGCTCGACAATTTTTAAGAGTGCCTGATCATCAATCAAAGAATCTGCATCAACATTACAGACCAAAGGGAATTGGGCGACATTGATCCCCGCATTTAAGGCGTCAGCCTTACCTCCGTTTTCTTTGTCAACAACAACCAGACTTGGATAGTCCAGAGAATCATAAACCATCTTGACCGGCTGAGTATTGATATCTTTTCTGTAATTTCGGCTTGATTCAACCAGATTAAATTTATCCTTCAGTTCAGCAATAGTCCCATCCTTAGAACCATCGTTGACCACAACCACCTCAAATTCTGGATATTTTAGGGCCAGAATAGAAATTATATTATCAACAATAGTCAGCTCTTCGTTATAAGCCGGGATGATTATCGAAACCGGTTTGTAAAACTCACTCTGAAATGGATTTTCAAAATCAAGAATCTCAATACTGCTCCAGTAATTTTTAATTGAAAAAAAGGCCTTAAAATTTAAGAAAATATAGGTCCCATTGACTAAAAAGAAATAAAAAACAGCAAAATAATCAAATATCAGTAAAAAATAATAAAAGTTATCCACTTAAGTCACCTGCAGTTTATATATTATTTTGGGCCAGGACATAACGACTCATTTCCTTACCTGCTCTGTCATTTTCTACAATTTCTTTTAAAATTTCTCCCCGACCAATTTCAAATACTGCCAGAGCAGAATAATAGCTAACCCACCAGTTTGAATCAGTAATTAGCTCATAAAGCTGATCTAGATATTTCGAATCACCAGTTACAGCCAGATAACGGGCCGCCTGACTTCTGATTACCCAGTTTTCAGAAGTTAAGAATTCAGTTAAATCCTGCTCAATTGGATACTCCATTTTTACTAAAGCCTTAAAAATGTGGATCAGAACTTCTTCACTGCTCTGCGGATCTAAATACTGGAGCATTGACTCCAGCCCCGGCAGATAGCGGTAATAACCAAAAATATCAAAAAATAATGATAAAATTTGAAATTCAGGGACTTCAAATACAGCTTCTATTCTTTTATCCCGCTTTTCTTTTTCCAGAAACTCTTTAATCTTCGGGCAGATATCCTCTCCAAAACGAATAGAAATCTCAGTTAAAGCTTCAAAGGTAAAAGTGCTTTTCTTTAACATTACTTTCAGCACTTCAAAAAATAACTGCTGCTCACCTATATCAGCCAGGGCCTGAATACTGACAGTCTGTAAATTCTTATCTTCTGAGTTGAGATTTTCTCTCAGCTGCTCAACTGCAGCTCCTACTTCCATTTTACCCAGAAAAACTGCCGCTCTTATTTTCCCCGATCTGTCAGCAGTCTGCAGCCTATTTAAAAAATAATCATTCATTCCATTTGCTGCTGTCAGCTCTTTTAACTGCTCAAAATTATCACCTTTTAGATTTTTGATATATGGTTTTAAAAATTGATATAAATAGATATAATCTGAATTCATCCCGGCTGCTGCTTTTTCTAGACTAATCTCATCTGCCAGATATTGAAAAAGTATTTTCTCCCATTTTTCTCTTCTGGAATTAATCATTCTTTCATTTTTTCTATTCTTTAGATGATAAAAAACTATTAGAAAAACTACCAGCAGTATCAAAAGAATTACGCCGGCAGCAGTATAATAAATATAGCTCAGCATTTTAATCCCCCAGCAATCTTTTTAGCCTCAGCATTAGTTCATCCGGTCGAAAGGGTTTGGTAATATATTCATCCGCCCCCTGATTTAAGGCTTTAATTATATCTTTCTCCTGACTTTTAGCTGAAAGTATCAAAACCGGAATTTCTAGGTCCTGCTTTTTAATCCTATTTAAAATACTTATCCCATCTAAAACAGGCAGCATTAACTCCATAATCAGTGCTTCATAATCCCCATTTTTAAGTTCCGGAATGACTCGATCACCTTCAGTTACAACTGAAGTTTCTAAATTTTCTTTTTGTAATTTATAACTGATTAATTTGGAGATTGGTTCATCATCTTCAGCAATTAAAATCTCATCTTTATTTTCTGCAGTCATTTTAATCAGCCTCCCTATTTTAAATCCAATCTAAAGTCCAAATTAGCAGTTTTTTGATCATTAAACCAGAAATTCAAGTTCCTCAGAGAGTAATTTTCTCTACTGAATAAATCAGAGAACTCAAAAGCAACTTTAACCACCTTTTCCCCATCCTGATAACGGCTTAAAGAAAGATTGAGCAGATAATTAGCTCTCGGTAAATAAAAATTCAGCTGCTGAGCAAAATCTGCAGTCCAGCCGGAATCATAATGGCGAGATATATTTTTTAAGACTATACTGTTTTTAGTAAATTGATATTCATATTCTAGCTCCAGGCTCTGATAGTCTGTCCTGGCTTCTCTAAAATTTAAATTAATTCCCAGTCTATTTTTGGGTTTAAAATTATAATTGAAGCTGTTATTTAGCCCCAGGTAGTCTCTACTTTCTCCCTGATAGTAATTAAGCTTAGAACTAAAATCAATCTTTTCTGCAGTCAGTGGCGGCTTAAAATCAAAACCGGCACTTAATAAAAAGTTAAAATCCTGCTGAAAATAACTGCTTCCCAGCTTAAATTCTGCTTCAAGGCCATCTTTTAAGGGCTTTTCAAGACCGAGATTAACTGACAGCTCCTCTTTATCAGCTTCAGAATAAACTGCCCTTCCTTCTAAAAAGTAAAGTGGCTTAATTTCCTCTCTGATCTCTTTAAGCTGTCTTTGATATTCAGACTTTAAGTTTTCCTGCTCTGTTTTTTTTAGAGCTTCTTGCAGTAATTTTTCTGCCTCAAAATGGCGGTTCTGCCAGCGGGCATGCTGAGCTAAAAGTGCTGTTCTCTCTGGAGAATATTCTCTCGCCTGGGCTTTGATAATAACTGCTGTTGCCTGATCAAATTTTCGCTGCCAGCCATAAATTCGGGCCAGCTGATTATAAAAATCAAGTCTTTTAGGGTAAGTTTCTATTAGTTCAATTAGTATTTTTTCTGCTTCCGGATAATCCTCCTGCCAGCTTAAGAGTAGAGCCTGATAAAATTTCAGATCAGGATTACCACTTAGATCATTTTCTTTAAGCAATTTTAATGCCTGCTCATTTTTCTCTGCCGCAATTAGACTCTGAATTTCCTCCAGAGTTGGCTCTGCAGCCACTAAAAAACTACTGCTTAAAAATGAAAAAATTGAAACTAAAAGGAAGATTTTTTTGAACATCTATTTAACCTCCATCTTTTCTTTCTCTTATATATACACTTGTTTATAGAAAGCTCTTTTCCTCTTTTTAATTAATTGGCTGAGCAAAACTCTTGTAAATATAACAGCAGTTAATAATAAGAGAACTATAAGGCTAATTTTTCTCATTAAAACTCAATACTTTGTAATTATCCTGTAGATGTTGATAGACATTTGAAAAATGCTGATATTTGGAGTCTAAATAGGAAGCAAAATCAGAATCTCTATTAGTTTGAACCCTTTTATAAGCTGGAAAATGCTTTAAAATCTCTGAATAAGCTGCCCCATCAACAACCTTAATTCCAAGCATAGCAGCTCCTACAGCTGTATTTTGTTTGTAATCAGGAATATATTTTATTTCACCAAGCAGATAAGAAAGTAATTTCATAAAACGATCTGTCAGACCGAGGCCTCCGGTCATAATCCGCTCTGTTTTCTCACAGTTATTTAACCTGCAGAGATCTTCATAAATCAGTTTTAAATGAAATGCAATACCCTCATATACTGCAAGAACTATATCCTCTCTGCTGTGATTTAAAGAAAGTCCGTAAAAAAGCCCCCTTGTCTTTTCATTATAACTGGGTGCTCGTTCTCCCATCATGGTAGGGATATAAATGATTTCATTTCCCTGATAGGGACTTTGATTTAGATTTTCTCGGCTGAATTTTTTAATATCATCATAACTAAACATTTTTTTAAACCAGTCAAAAACTACCCCGGCTCCATTAGTTGCTTCACCAACTATATAAAGATCCTGATCTATAAAATAATTCCAGGCTCTCCCCTGGGGATCATGGGTATACTCAGAGGAAGTATAGCGGACTGCTGAACTTGAACCAGCTGTTAATACAATTTTACTCCTGTTTATGGAACCTGCTCCCAGGTTAGCCAGTGCCCCATCAGTAGAACCCAATATTCCTTTTACTTCACTATTGTTAATTTTAAATTTAAAAATATGGTGTCCGGAATAAACTTCCGCTAAATCAGCTTCAGCTAAACCAAGCATCTCCATTATTTTTTTATCATATTCTTTTTTCAAAGAATTAAAAATTCCTGAAGTAGAGGCAAGAGCATAATCCGTTTTCCATTTTCCACTTAAGCGAAAAATAACATATTCCTTAATTGAAACATATTTATCTATTTTTGCTGAAATATTTTCCTGCAGCCACATAATTTTAGCCGGCCAGTAGGAAGAATGCAGAGGACAGCCAGTTCTGGAATAAAAAAATTCTGAATCATATTTTTCAGCCAGCTGATCTCGATATTTTTCTCCTCTGCTGTCCGCCCAAATAATTAAATTACTTAATTTATTCCCTTCTTTGTCTACAGCCATAATGCTGTGCATTACTGATGAAAAAATTATATATAAATTTTCCTGTCCAAACTTTTCCACTACTTCAGTCAGCAGAGAATATACTGCCTCAAATATCTGCTCAGGCTCCTGTTCAGCCCATCCCTGCTGGGGTGAAATAAGTTTGTAATGAATAGAATTCTCATATTTTAATTCTAAATTCTCTGTCAGAACATCAATTCTGACACCTTCTGTGCCTATATCTAAACCGGCAAATAATTTCATCTAAATCATCAGCCTTTCTCTTTGAAAATATTTACTCTTATTATATCTATATTTATCTAAAACCATTGTATTCCCTTTTATTAGAACTAAAAATAAAACTTTCACTTTCTTTTATTACTTCCAAAAATCAATAGTGGTATTTAGTTATGATTTACATTTATAATACAAGAAACCCGCCTTTAAGCGGGTTTCTTTAAACGGGCATCAGCCCTTAATATTCTTTTTCAGAAATCCGGTATTTAAAACCGAATATCTTTTTAATTCACCGGATTTCAAGTCCGGCTCCTTTAATCAGAGTTATCTTACAGGACAGGCTCCACTTTCACAGGAAGATTCATCGAGTTCTCTTTCTAAATACTCTGTTTCGTACTTAGAAACTAAGGAAGGATTAAATCTTTCCATCTCTTCCACCCGCTGATTGTATTCTTCTTCTGTGATTTCCTCATAAGGCATCAGATCATAAAAGTTGTCATTATAGGAAATAAAGGAAATACCTACTACGCTGTTCCAGTTTTCCCACAGCCATTCTTCTACATCTTCCCACTCATCATCGCGAACATGAACGGTAATTGAAGCATTATGATCAACATAATTTTCCATAAACATCTTATAGGTTTCCAGTTGAGTTATTGCATCAACATCTCCCTTTACCTCTCCTTCTGGAGCTTTGACAGGGAATTCTACAACTAAAGTCTCTGGATCATCTGGGTCCTGACCAACTTCTGGATGGATTGGGTAGTCCAGTTCTTCACAGACTCTAGCCAGTGGATCAGAAGCAGAAATTCTTACCCGGCGTACATAGTGGGCACTGTGAGAATAATGAAGACCACTTGATACTGTAGGCATCTGAGTCTGAGTTCCCTCAGGTTTTACAGTTGTAATCAATTTAGGCTCATTATCTCCTACTTCTTTGGCAATTTCTCTGGCTGCCTGATGAGCTACCTCACGCAGCTCTTCTAAGAGTTCTGCTTCCTGAGCTTCATTTAAATCAGCAGCATTTTTCATATCCTGCCAACCGGTCAGGGAAGTTCCAATCAGTCTATCCCGCTTATTGATCTGATCCCACTCAGGTAATTCAAATTCAATTAAAGCCATTCTGTAGCCTGCTCTGGCAGACAGTTTCTGAGCTTCAAACATGGCTTTTTTATCTAAATTTCCTTCCTGATCAACAAAGGCCATTACATTTAAGGAAGTTAAGTTACAGACACCTCTGGAATCCAGCAGAATTTCAGCACAGGGATTAACACCTTTAAAGTTTTCACGGCGTCGGCTGCCCTCTACAGCATTGATAAAGCCAGGTTCACCACTAAAGCGCATCTGCTTAACATGCCACTTTAACTGTTCTTTGGTAGGTTTACCTTCATAGAAAATACTGTTATTGCTCATCTGGCGGTGAGAAATTTCCTTATTAATTACCCACTCATCATCTTCTTTGACATATAAGTTGCTCTTTGCCTGCGCAATTTCTTTGTCATCGGCACTGAAGAGGCAGATCTGAGATGAGCGTCTAACTCCACCAGAAACAACATTTTCGGCAACAATATTGGCTAAATCCATAGCATCAATTGGCTTTAACTTAACCCGATTAATATCGTCTAAATCGCGGTCCGGCTTTTCTTTTAATAATTTATCGATTTTAGTAAACATCCGCTTTAAACTCTGATGTCCGGAAGCTGTACCACCAAAAGTCTTGAGTTTTTCACCTTTTGGACGCACAGAATCATAATTAAAGATAATTCTCTTTAGAGGACGATAAGCATGGTCAACTAAGAATTTAAAGTAGTATTCCAGTGACTGAATCCAGCCTTCTTTGGAATCTCCAACATTAATTGTTACTACATCATCTTCATCAAAGTCAAAATCCGTATATTCTCTTCTTTCCTCTCTATCTACCGGCTCATAATATTTATGAATAACTTCGATATCGGTTCTAATCTTTGGCAACTGCTCTACATCACGCGGCAGTACGCGGAAGCCAACTCCACTACCGATCATCAGCAGATAAAATAAATCCTGATAGGCTTTAAAACTGTCGATAACTGTAAAGGAACAGTTATAATTACTCATTCCATATTTTTTAGATGACTCTGTAGAAGCAGTCCAGAGTGTACGTCCGGCTAAAAAGTTTCTTAAGTTATATACATTATCATAAAGCTTTTCTGCCTCTTTTTTAGTAGTCTGAGCCAGTGAGCAGTTATATTCCACTGCTCTTTTTACGGTTTCCCACCAGTATTCTCGACGCTGCTCCTCTTCTAACCAGCGTGAATATGTTCTATAATAAATAAATTCTCCCAGTTCTGTCGGAAAAGGATTGGGCTGGTGTTTGTATTTACTCAAAAATTCATTGGTTAAAAGAGGATTTTCTTTTTCCCTCTTTCTGGATAATCTTGACTGCTGTCTTTTGTTTCTGTATAAAATATATGACTTAGCTGTTGTCACATAGGCAGCCTTCATTAATTTTTCTTCCACTAAATCCTGAATTTCCTCTACTTTAGGTACCTGATCCTGATTATAAAACTCAGTAATTAAATCTGATTCTACATCCAGAGCAACCTGTTCTGCATCATCTTGGGTCGCATCTTCTCCAGACTCGACCATTGCCCTGTAAATTGCCTTGGTGATCTTATCCCGACTGTAAGCTACTTCTCTCTCGTCCCGCTTGATTACCGTCATGTCGGATTTACTCAAAATAAAAACCTCCTTGAAATTTTAATACATTTATATTATTTATTTATCTATTTATATCCTGAATTATAATTATAGCATAAAATTTATGATTTATAAATTAAATTTCCACTAAAAAAACTTGCTAGATAAACAGGAGTTCAATTTAAATCTCCCATAATAGGGCTCAGGCTAAATTTTAAAAAAGATGAAAACTGGAACTTTAAATTACTGAGCCAGTTTTTCATCTTCAATTTTGAAATATTTTATTTTTAAACTTTAGATCTTAATCATTTTCAATCTAATTTTCTAAAATATTTATAAGAGCTTCTGCCACATTTGGAGCAAACTGCAGCCCCTTATTATCCTTAATCTCTGACAGGGCGTGGTCAAAAGTCAGCGGTTCCCGATAAGTTCTCTTAGAGCGCATTGCATCCCAGGCATCTGCGGCACAAATTATCCTTGATTCGATAGGGATTTCTCCCCCCTGAAGACCATCAGGATATCCTCGCCCATCCCAGCGCTCATGGTGGTGGCGTACATAATCTGCTATCTGCTTTAAGGAATTTGAACTCTTCAATGCATTACTGCCGAGCACCGGATGTTCTTTAATAAGTTCATACTCACTTTTTGTAAGTTTCCCCTCTTTATTCAATACTTCCAGCGGGATCAGCATTTTTCCTATATCATGAACCAGCCCACTCCAGTAAATATCATCAATCACTTTTTGTGAAAGTTCCATTTCTTCTGCTATTTCTACCGCCAGCTGGGCCACATTTTCCGAATGACCTCTGGTATACAGATCATACATTTCAAGCATTTTGATGGTGGAGGAAATAATCTCTCTGGTAAAATTATTCTGAAGCAGGTTGTACTCTTTTAATTTATAAAAAGAAGAGGCTATATTATAAAAGGCTGTAAAGATTTTTTGAGAATTATTTGTAAAGCTTTTAGAACTTCCAGTCTTAATATCAAGAGTAATCCCTGCCTTTTTTTCTCCTTTTAGTTCTAAATCTAAATACATTATTTCTTTTATTTTATTTAAGCTTTCTTCTTTTAAATTCTGAAAGTCATGCTGCTGCATATACTTTTTATTTCTTGTTTTTAATTCTGCCACAGTCATTATCTCAATGGATGAATTTTGATTATAAAAAGCTTCATTTTTAATCGTACTCTGCTTTAAATTATCCAGATTATAACCAATACAGTCCACAAATTCTACATTTTCTTTCCAAAAGTATAAATACTACCTGCATCAGCTTCGGGA